>PDWI01000293.1_pt1 | contig 80477 bp, 61 predicted proteins | sample 1430891 | NCBI WGS metagenome assembly PDWI01 (sample SAMN01162508, study PRJNA174530) | Oral metagenome, whole genome shotgun sequencing project. | biome: Marine environment; feature: Marine mammal; material: Swab sample of the gingival sulcus; isolation source: swab sample of gingival sulcus... | reverse complement strand
TACTCTTCTCCATTCAGTAATTGGTGATGCAGTTCATTTTTTTACGTTTCCGTTTTCCGCCTTAGTCATTTATTATGCTACTAAAATTCAGCGTAAATATTACTCTTAGCCCTTCAACCTTTCCATTTCCCCAACATCGTTAATAAGCTTATTTAACTCTTTTACTTTTAAAAGATAAAACCACTCATAACATTTATTTATCTCTTCTTGTTCAATTATTCTAACTTTACTTAAATCACTGTCTGCAAGTCTGTATAGAATCAAATCTATATTAACTGCTTCCGGCTCATAATAGTTGTATTTTTTATCTTGTAACTGTTCAAACTTTTGAGTGTAAAAATTATACCCTCTATTTAATCCTTCGAAGAGCTTGCCGAAGCGTTCATCAAACTTTTTTTTCTTGTAAAAAAATCATTGATTACTTTCATCGCCTTCGTAAAATCATCTTCGTATAATTCCTCATTAAAATCTTCTTCAAAAATTGCATCAAGAATATTGTTAACAGTATTACCTTTAAGCAAAACAGCAGTTCCGGCAATAGGATTTTCCGGATCGAAACCCTCTAACTGTTCAATAATTTTCCCCCAGTCTTTTAGACTGTATCTTTTTTTCGCAGTAAATTCTTTGCCGGCAAGCTTATAAGTTTTTACATTACTCATTCAATGCTGTTTTAAATTTTGTCAAATAATAAATTCAAAGCAAATCACAACGGAAAAGAAGCTTTTCACTTTAAAGAGCGTAACTTAGGTTATTTTTACGGCTACTGAAATATATACAGAGACCAATATAAAACTCGCAACATATTATTTACTGTAAAAATTCCGTTAAAACTTATCGTTATTGTGACTTTTGGTAAAAAATCATAATAAGAGTTATATTTATTATGATTTTTTTTAATTATTAACAATAACAATTTATTTAAATATGAAAAATTTTAAATCAGGTAATTACGAAAATCAAAAATTCTACACAAGTTTTCAACCTGAACCTATTAACAGAAACTGGTTAATAGATGATATGAAAGTGTTACAACTTTTAAGTTTGGCTGATAGAAATATTGGACGATTAGATATGTATTCTGAATATGTAAATATTGATTTATTTATACAAATGCATATTGCTAAAGAAGCTACCGAATCTTCAAAAATTGAAGGTACACAGACAAATATAGAAGAAGCATTTCTCAAAGAAGAAGATATATTAAAAGAAAAATATAAAGATTGGGCAGAAGTACAAAATTATATTCAAGCAATGAATCATGCTGTTAATCTTTTAAAAGACCTGCCTTTTTCAGCACGTTTAATTAAGCAAGTACATTCAATTATTATTACAAGATGTAAGAGGCAAACACAAATTACCAGGCGAATTTAGAAGAAGTCAAAATTGGATAGGAGGAACTTCAATAAACAATGCAACTTTTATATCCCCTATTTATACAACAATAGATAATCTAATTTTAGCTATTGAAAAATTAGCGAATGATGAACAGAATTTAATGCCGGATTTATTAAAAATAGCTTTAATTCATTATCAATTTGAAACAATTCATCCTTTTCTTGATGGTAATGGAAGAGTTGGACGTTTATTAATTACACTTTATTTAGTTAACAAAGAAATATTAAAACGTCCTATACTTTATTTATCTGATTTTTTTGAAAGACACAGAATATTATACTATGATAATTTAATGCGTGTACGTACACATAATGATATTTCACAATGGTTTAAGTTTTTTTTAAGGGGTATTATAGAAACTGCTAAAAAAGGAGTGAATACTTTTGATGAAATTATACAATTATCTAAACAAACTGAAGAAAAAATAACTGGATTAGGAGCCCGAAGTTCAGATGCTCATAAAGTAATAGAATATTTATATAATCATCCTGTAATTGATGCACAAATAGTAAGTAAAATTATTAATAAAAAATCTCAATCGGCTTATCAATTAATCAACAAATTAGAAGAAGTTAAAGTTCTAAAAGAAATAACAGGCGCACAACGTAATCGATTATATGCATACGAAGAATACATAAATATTTTTAGAGATTAAATTTAAATCAAAAAAATCCTCCAAAATTTAACGGATTTTCTTTTACTATGCATAAGCTAATTTTTACTGTTTTAGCTTCTTATAAATTTATTTAGCCAATTCTTTTAACCTTCTTATTCTTTCTTCTGTGGGAGGATGAGTAGAAAATAATTTCTGCATTCCGCCAAAAAAAGGATTTACAATAAACATATGTGAATCTGAAGCTCTGCCACTTCTTATCGGGACTTGCTTTACACCGTTTTGAATTTTATTTAGTGCACTTGCTAATGCAAGAGGTTTACCTGATATTTCAGCTCCTCCTTTATCAGCAGCATATTCTCTTACTCTAGAAATTGCCATTTTAACAATCATTGCTCCAATTGGTGCAAGAATCATCATTACAATGCCGAGTATAGGATTTTCTCTTCTGTTGTTTCCGAGATAAGCAAACTGTCCCAAAGCGGAAATGGCACCTGCAAAAGTTGCAGCTATTGAACTTGTTAAAATATCTCTGTTCTTTATGTGAGCCAGTTCGTGTGCCATTACACCCGCAAGTTCTTGTTTAGTAAGTAAACGTAAAATACCTTCTGACGCTGCAACTGCTGCGTGCTGAGGATTTCTTCCGGTTGCAAAAGCATTTGGTGTTGCCTCGGGAATTATAAAAACTTTAGGAGTTGGCAATTCAGCTTTACGAGCCAAATTTTGTACTAATTCATATAATCCGCTTGGATGCCCCGCAGTAATTTCACCGGCTGCATATCTCTTTAGAACCATCTTATCGCTAAACCAGTAACTGTAAAAATTTATACCGGCTGCAAAAAGAAGAGCAATTATAGTTCCGGTTTTTCCACCGAGAATACCACCTACCCACACTAAAATTAGTGTGAGTAGTGTCATAAGAAAAAATGTTTTAAGTCCACCTGACATAGCAGTCTCTACTTTTTACCACCTAAAATTCCGCCAAGCAAACCGCCAAGAGCACCACCTGACGAGGAATCACCAAGACTATTCAATAAAAATCCTCCTACATCATCAAGGATATTTCCGTCTCCATCTTGATCTAACAAAGATGCAATACCGCTTAAACCGGCTCCTTCATTTTTCTTTTTAGTTAAGAAACCTAATACCAATGGAGCAACCATAGGAATTATTTTTGTTGCCGTATTACTATCCAAATTAAATTGTTTACCAATTAAATTTGACGCTTGTTCACCTGCATTTCCAAGCAAACCGCCTAAAGAAGGATCGGGATTTGGGTCTTTAGCTTTTGCAGAAAATAAATCGCCAACATTATCTAATACATTGGAACTGCCATATTTATTTAAGATATGCTCAACTCTTTCTTCACCACCGTTGCTATCCTTTTGTTTTTTTAATCCGCCAAGAACCATCGGCAAAACTTGTGGAATTATCGCTCCGGCAGTACTTTTGTCAATACCTAATTGAGAAGAAAGTTTTGAAACAGCTTCTCCGCCAATTGATCCCATAAAATCTTCTAAAATATTACTCATATTTTCCCCTTTTTTTTATAATGATAAGTTAATATATATAATTCTTACATTTCTACAAATGATTTGTGCAAAAAATTTATTTAGTTTTTAGAAATTTAGATAATTCCAACTCAGTTATTTCATGTCCGCCATCAAACTTAATAAAATCAACACTCAGCATTTGCAATCTAATAAACTCTTTTTCTTCTTCGTACTTTGTATTACTAATTAATTTATCTTTTGTTCCAACAAAAATTTTTTTTGAAATACTCTGCCAATACTTTTGATTTTCTTTATAATTGCAATTATGCGGAAAAGAACTTGACCACAAGATGAATTCATCTATTTTAGGTTTTTTAAAGTCTAAAAATCTAGCTGCTGTATGAACTCCTTGTGAAAAACCAAAGAAAATTATTTTAACATTATCATTCAGCTCAGAAATAATTTTTTCGTATAATTTATCTATAAACAAAACATAATCTTTAATTTCATTTTCTCTATTATGCTTGGTCATCCAAGTTGAACCGATTTTACCAAAAAAACTTTTTATATAAAACTTGTTAAGTGCTTCAGGAGCTACAATTAGCCTTTTATTACTTTGCAGAACTTCAAAATTTTTAATAAAGTCTTTTGCAAGTTGTCCGTAACCGTGGAAAACAAACCAAATTTCTTTAATCTCTTTATTTATTTTACCAAGTAAAAAATATGTAGCGGTTCTTTCTATTTTTATTTCATTTTCGGTTATCATCATTAGTGCAATTTTCTAATCTCCGGAAAAAGAAAATTTACATATAGTTTTACTATTCTTTATATCTTAACCATTCTTGCGTTCTGTGAAAAAAGAGAACATAACCGCGAACTTGCAGTTTACCGTTTTCGACCCAAAGCTTACAATCATAAACTTTACCTTTTTTAGGATCAAGAATATTTCCGTCTTCCCAAGTTTTATCATCTTCATTATATTCCAAATCATTTATGATAGTCATTCCAATAATTTCTTTTTTATAACGAGGATCATCTTCATCGCATTTATCACAAATCGGATTTTTTACTTCACCCGGGACATTAAAAAGTTTTTCTATATCTCCATAGAGTTTTCCGTCTTTGATATAAATTTTTACAACAGATTTAGCTTTACCCGTTTCATCATCGATGGTTTTCCACAATCCGGTTATTTCATCGTGCTGTGCAAAAAAATTATTTAATAATGCAGATAGTATCAGCATCGATATTATGAGTTTAATTTTTGTCTTCATAAATATTCCTTTAAGTTAAAAGTATTTATTAAATAGTATCCAACAGTTTACAGATTTGAATTTAGAAAGGTAATAAAAAAAATTAAAACATTGGTGATACCAAAAAATTTTATTTTTTGTGTGGTTATAAAAAAACCTTCACAATAATTAAATTGTGAAGGTTTGACAACTTTATGAAGCTTTTAATATCCCGGATTTTGTTTGAAACCAGGGTTTTTATTTATTTCAAATTCCCGTGCAGGTATAGGCCATAAATAATTCTTATTAGGATCAAAAGTTCTTGCTTCGAATGTTACTTTTCGGGTTACTTCCGGTCCTATTTTCCATCTTCTAATATCAGAATAATAGTAACCTTCTCCTGCAAATTCAATTCTTCTTTCGTGTCTTATAAAATCTCTTAAAGCATCTTTTCCAAGAGCTCCCACATCAGGCATTCCTGCTCTTTGTCTAACCAGATTTATCGCATCATAAACAGCTTGGCTTGGTCCGTTTGCTTCATTTTCAGCTTCAGCATACATTAACAGTACATCTGCATATCTCAAAATCAAATAATCATTAACTGATTTTCCATAACCAACTGCATCCGATGCAGAAGAATCGTATGAAGAATATTTTTGGAAAGCATATCCTGTATAAGTATTGGCAGAATCAAAAGTAGTTCCATTCCATTTACCGCCATGATAAAAAATTGTCTGCTTAAATCTGGGATCTCTATTTTCGTAAGGAGCGTTAGCATCGAACAATGCAGATTCAGTTATTGGTTTACCGTCTTTCATATGATAATCATCAACAAGATTTTTCATAGGTACGATAGATGCCCAGCCTGAAACACCTGAGTTCATAGGAGCGAGGTATGTATCCCAAGCATTTGTAAATTCAGGAGATTTTTTCTTGAGTGCAAAAATAACTTCAGGTTTTCCTGCACTTGAACCAAGAAATAGTTCTCTATAATTATTGTCTAATGAATATTTACCAAGATCCATAACAGCTTTGGCTGCATCTGCAGCTTCTTTCCATCTGCTTGCATATAACAGAACTTTTGCTTTTAATGATAAAGCTGCACCTTTGGTAACTCTACCTTCTTCTTTAGCATCTTCAGGTAAGTCTATTATAGCTTCGTCTAGGTCTTTTAATATTTGTGTTACGCATTCTTCTCTTGTATTCCTTGGTAATTGCCCATGTTCTTCTTTGGGAGATTCGGTAATTACAGGTACGCCACCATAATAATTAACAAGATTATGATAATATAATGCTCGTAAGAATTTTGCTTCTGCAATAAATTCTTTTTTAGTAGCTTCATCCATAGTAACATTCCCGACATTATTCAAGAATGTATTTGCTCTTCCAATACCACTCCAGCATGTTTTCCATTTATTAGCTATAACCCAAGGGCCTTCGGGATTTAATTCCCCCGTTCCTACAGTTTTATATCCTTCCCAAGGATAGTTATTGTATGCATTAGGACCGCATACTTCAAGATAAATTGCGGCACCATACAAAGCATAACTATCTAAAGGATCATAAATTGCAACTAAAGCCATTTTGGCATCGTTTTCTGTCTTCCAAAATGTAGCCGGCGATAATTTATTCGGTGGATTTGTTTCTAAAAAGTTTTCTTTACAACCGGTTGCAAATAGCAAACTAACCAGCAAAAGAAATAATAATTTTTTTATGTTTTTATTCATTTTAAATTCCTCTTTATTTATACTTTTCATTTTTACATTATTTAAAGTCTAATATTCAAACCAAAAGACCATATCGCTACATTGGGATGAGAATCTGAACGAAGTTGTTTTATACTTCTTTCCGGATCCAATCCTTCAAATTCAGTTATGGTAAGAATATTATTAGCATTAACATAAAGTCTTATAGATTCAAAACCGTAATTTTTAATAAAATCTTGAGTAAAAGTATATCCGAGTTGAATATTTTTTAACCTAAAAAATGAAGCATCTTGTAACCAAAATGTAGATGGTCTTTTATTAGGATGATTGTAACCATGACTTGCCGTTGTTAATCTTGGTAATTCAGTTGATTTATTTTCGGGTGTCCAAGCATTTCGCCATTTTGTATCTATACCGGCACCATTAAAGAAAGGTTCAACCAATTCCATTCTTGGCATTGATTCAACATTTTGAACTCCTTGCCAAATCATTGAAAAATCAAAGTTATTCCAATTTGCATAAATACTTAATCCAAATGTCCATTCGGGAATTGTATTTCCAACAATTTTTTTATCTTTGTTATTTATTACTCCATCGCCATTCAAATCTTTATAACGAATGTCTCCCGGTTGTGCATTTGGTTGTGCACCATATTCCGTTACTTCTTCTTGCGATTGGAAAATTCCATCTGCTACGTACATATACCATGAATCTATTGCATAGTTTGTATCTAAAATTGTAGAACCGCTTATAACTTGTGCATCAATTTTTGTAACTTCATTATTTACGTGTGTAACATTAAATGAAGCCCCAAAGTTTACATCACCGAATTTTGTATCATAGCTTAATGTAGATTCCCAACCTTTATTTGTTACTTCTGCAAGATTTTTTACCGGAGCATTTAAGGCTCCAACCATAGCAGAAAGTTCGATTGGTCTTAAAATACCATCGGTTACTTTAGTAAAGTAATCAAAACTGAGTCCTAAGCTGCGGAAAAGATTTGCATCGAAACCTATATTTGTGGTAGTTGTAGATTCCCAAGAAATAAGGGCGTTGGCAAGTGCAGTTTGTGCTGCTCCTGAAGCCACTTTATCATCAAGTGGATAATTTTGTCCCAAATTTAATGATGTTAAATAAGCCCAACGTAATTGATAACCGTCTGCATCTCTAATATCCTGGTTACCAAGTTGTCCCCAAGAACCTCTTATTTTAAGTTCATCTAAGAAATCAGGTTTAGGAATAAAAGATTCTTGCAGAGGTCTCCAACCAATAGAGAATGATGGAAACAGTCCCCATCTTTCATTTTCATCAAATCTGCTGGAGCCATCATATCTAAGATTCCCTTCTAATAAGTACTTTTTATCGAAAGTATAATTAATTCTGCCAAAAACCGATTGCAGAGCATCTCTGTAACTGCTACCGGATGCCAATGGATTGGAAGAACCGGCATCTATTTCGTGTAACTGATTATTAGGATATCCTTCCGTAGAAGCTCTGTTCCAACGAGCATTTGTTTCTTCTTGTTGGTAACCTACCATTGCTTTTAGTTCATGTAATTCGATAAATGTTTTTTCAAAGGTTAAAGTTGTAAATGCAGTAATATTTTTAACATATGTTGCATCGTCTCTTGTACTTCTTTGATTATAATAATTAACTTTTATTCCAGTCAATGTTTTAGGATCATAAACATACTCTTCCGGCCAAAATCTATGTCTTAAATCTGTTCTACTATTTGCTGCAAAATTTCCGGCTAATGTTAATTCCGGTAAAATTTTAAATTCAGCTCTAAGATTAGCAGTATAGTACTCTCTTTCAAAATTATTTTCTCCACTCTCAGCAAAAGGTAATGGATTTACATCTTGAGGACCAACGGCAACCCATGAGCCACCGTATTTTCCATCTTTAAGATATGGAACATGCAATGGAGTTGCTCTAAATCCTGTCCTTATTGTCCCGGTTGTACCATAAATTGGTTCATCATAATCTTGAAAAACTCCGGAAAATCTACCTGATAATTTCAATCTGCTTGATATTTGTGATTCAATATTTGTTCTAAGACTATATTTCTCTTGGTTTGTATTGATCAATATCCCTTCGTGATCTAAAAATTTTAGAGATAATGCATAATTAGTTCCTGAGCCAGAACCTGCAATACCAATATTGTGTTCTTGAATATTTGCTCGTCTAAATAATATATCTACCCAATTTGTATTTGGATAAAGATATTTATTATTTCCGTTTTTAAATTCATTTATTACTTCTTCACTATAAGCAGGATTTTTACCTTCATTTTTCATAGCAATATTATATAGTTCCATAAACTCAACTGCACTTGTAACAGGCTCTGGTAACTTAGTTGCTTCTTGCACACCAAAATAAGTGTCATAAGTAACATTAAAAGTTTTACCCTTACTTATACCTTTTGCACCACTTTTAGTAGTGATTAATATAACACCGTTTGCTGCTCTTGAACCATATATTGCAGCAGAACTTGCATCTTTAAGTACTGTATAGCTTTCAATATCATTAGGGTTAAGTAAATCAAGTCTGCCAACTACACCATCAATAAGTACCAAAGGATTGTTGTTGCCTAATGTCCCCACACCTCTAATTCTAATAGTAGGATTATCTTTACCGGGTTGTCCTGAAGTTTGATTCAAGTAAACACCAGATGTTAAACCGGCAAGTGCTTGCCCCGCATTTGTTAAAGGTCTGTTTTTTATTTTATTTACATCTAATGTAGAAATTGCACCGGTTAAGTTTTCGACTTTTGTAGTACCGTACCCTACGACAACTACTTCTTCAAGATTAGCGACATCAGGAACTAAGTCAACATCAATTTGGGATAAAGTCCCAATCTCTATTAATTGAGTTTTATATCCGATATAAGAGAACCGGAGAGTTTTTGCATTATTAGGAAGTTTTAGCTTGTACTCTCCTGCTTTATTGGTACTTGTTCCGACAGTGGTCCCAACCACTAAAATACTTGCCCCAAATAAAGAAGCACCTGTTTCGGCATCAGTAACGGTACCGCTTACTGTTCGCATTTGTTGTGCACATAATTTAGTTGAAACCATTCCGGTACTAAACACGATAACAGTAAATAATACTATAATATTTTGAATTATTTTTTTTGTTTTAGAAATCTCTTTCATGTTAGATCCCGCATTTTGTTTTAAAAATAGTTTTTCTTTTTTTTAATAAAATGAAATTAATTAGTTTTATGCCCATACACATCCCCTTGATTATTTAGTGAATATTCATAATTATTAAATAAGCATATATAATATTATAAATAATTATAAATAATTACAAATTATTTCCAGATATTTTAAAATATTTAATAATATTATCTTAACATATTAGTCTACCTAAGATGAAGTGTTTATCTTAAAGTATCATTTTATAACCTGCAATTTTAATAAAAGAGGATAAAAAATGAATATTTTGGGTGGATTTTATTTGTATTAATAGCCAAAACAATTACTAAAAAATCATCGTTGTTTTATCTTATAGTAAAACGACTCAATAATGCAGGAGAAGCAATTTTAGATACTTTCTTAATTGAGTTTTGTACTATTTAGGGATTGCTATAGTAGTTGTTCTTGTAGTATTATTTGCTTATGCATAAAAAGATTGTTCTTTAAAATATTTCAAAATCTTGGGAAACTACAAGTGGAATTTTTTTATTTAATTCTTTTTAACTTTTCAAAAGTTTTAATAAATTGCTATTAATAATTGGTACAAGTTTAGATGTCTCATTTCTTCGTAGAGCTACTCCTATTAACTGTTTGATATGAAAAGGAAAGCTAATTTCAGATTAAAAATATTGATTAAATAAATTCTGATACCATCTTATTTTAATAAATATATTTCTTATTTTTACTATTAAGCAAAAGAAAATTAAGGAAGTATTTTGATAAATCCCAATTTTTCGGAAGACAGTAAATGGTATGCTCTTTATACTAAACCAAGACATGAATTTAAAGCAGAAATACAATTAACTGCTTGCGGAATAGAGCATTATCTGCCAACGGTAATTAGAGTAAAGCAGTGGAGCGATAGAAAGAAAAAAGTAAAAGAACCTCTTTTTTCAGGATATATTTTCATTAGAGGAAACGAACGAGACCGGTTACTTGCTCTTGAACAATATGCAGTAGTTCGGTCTATATTTTTTCAAGGTGCACCAGCAATTGTTCCAAGTTGGCAAATTGAAAATCTAAAAAAAATGTTAGAAGGAAATGGTGATATTACGGTAACTGACAAAATAAAAGCCGGAACTCCCGTTAAAATTATTTCGGGTCCTTTCAAAGATATTATTGGCATCGTAGAAGAAGACGCAAACCAAAATAAAACTTTATCAATAAGTATTGATTTATTGAAACGAACCGTACGTGTAAAAATTCCAAAAGATAGTTTAATCGAAACAAAACAGACAGAGACATAATTATGTTGAAGCAAAAAGAATTAAAGCAAATTTCCGTAAAAGAAAGAGTTGAACTTTTTTTATTGTTAACTAATATCATAGAAAAAGAAACCAAAAACGGGAAAAAATATTTGGATTTGGTGTTAAGAGATAAAAGCACTTCAATAAATGCAAAAAAATGGGATAATTTTGATGAGTTTGTTCTTCAGGCAAGGGCTGGCAATATAGTTAAAGTTTTAGGTACTATGGATGAATTTAATAATCAACCCCAAATTAAAATTGATAAAATTAGAATTACTGCTGCTTCCGATAATGTATCAATTGAAGACTTCTTACCAAAGTCTTCACGTAACTTTACCGAAATGGAAAATGAACTTAATTCCCGAATAGAAAGAATAGAAAATAAATGTCTGAAAAGAATTATAAAAGAAATTCTTAGCAAAGATAATTTTGAAAAATATAAAAAAGTTCCTGCCGGTAAAGCCTGGCACCATGCTTATATAGGTGGATTATTAGAACATACTTTGGAAATAGTAAAAATTTGTGATTTGATGTGCGATATTCATCCGGAGGTAAACCGTGATTTAGTTATAAGCGGAGCAATTTTACACGATCTCGGTAAAATAGAAGAATTGGAAATTACTAACGGATTTGAATACACAAACAAAGGAAAATTACTTGGGCATATTGTTATTGTTGCAAATTTAATTGAAAAAGCCGCCGTAAAAATATCGGACTTTCCCGAATGGTTAAAGGACCAGCTTCTTCATCTTGTACTAAGTCATCAAGGAAAATTAGAATATGCTTCTCCTGTTGTACCCAAAACATTAGAAGCAATTATACTTTATCATGCAGATGAACTGAGTGCAAAGACAAATGCATACAAAAGTGCCATAATTGCAGAAACTACCGGCAATACTAATTGGACACGATATTTACCTTTAGCTGAAACATCTCTTTACATTCCAAAAGATTTTGGTAATACTAATGAATTTAAAGAAACTTTATTCTAAAAATTAAAATAACAAAGGTACTATGAATTTCGATAAAAACTTTATACAAAAATTAAAAGACGCAAAACAATTGCTATTTTTTACCGGGGCAGGCATTTCTGCCGAAAGTGGTATTTCTACTTTCCGCGGCAAAGACGGATTATGGAACAAATTAAAACCCGAAGAGCTTGCCAACTTTAATGCTTTCATGAAAAATCCAGATATGGTTTGGGAATGGTATCAATACAGAAGAAAAATTGTGGAAGAATCCCAACCGAACAAAGGACATTTGGCAATAGCTGAATTAGAAAAATTTTATAAAGTAGATGTAGTAACTCAAAATGTAGATAATCTTCACGCAAGAGCCGGCAGCACCAGCATTGAAGAATTACACGGTAGTATTGTTAGAAATTTTTGTGTTGATTGCGGTACTTTTTATAATGATGAAATTGATATGGAAGACAAGAAAGTACCCAAGTGCAAAAAATGCAACGGTTTGATTAGACCTGATGTTGTTTGGTTTGGCGAAGCATTACGCGGTAGTGCTTTTCCTAACAGCGAAAAAAAAGCACGCAATTGTGATATTTGCTTTGTTGTAGGTACTTCTGCAATTGTTTATCCTGCTGCTTATATTCCTTTAACAGCTCAAGAGAGCGGAGCTTATATAGTAGAAATAAATATTGAACCAACTGAATTAACAAGACAGACTAATTATTCAATTATTGGTAAATCAGGAGAAATACTTCCAAAAATTGTAGAAGCTGTAACAGTATTTTAGACAAAATTGTTTAATAAATTTAGGAAAACAATTTAATTCTAAAGGATTAGATTTATCTTAAATGAAGAAGAAATCCGCTAAAAGAAAAGGTAATGTTAACAGATTTCTTCTTAGTTATTTATCTGAGTTTATATTTTCACTTACGAATATTTTTACTTCAAAGCAGCTTTAATCGTATCAATAATTACCGCTGCAACTTTGTAAGGGTCAGCATTTGAAGCTGGTCTTCTATCTTCAAGATAACCGTTATAGCCTGCTTGAACAGTTGCAATAGGAATTCTTATTGAGGCACCTCGATCAGAAATTCCACAATTAAATTTATCGATTGATTGAGTTTCGTGTTTTCCTGTTAATCTTAAATGATTATTTTCACCATAAACTTTAATATGTCTATTAATTGCTTCCTGAGTTCCAAAAGCCGAACATATTTTATTGTAAATTTCCTTATCACCGCAAGTTCTCATAACATCGTTTGAAAAATTGCAATGCATACCGGACCCATTCCAATCGCCCGAAACTGGTTTTGGATCTAAGTTGATTCTGATATTATGTTGCTCACCAATTCTTTCTAACAAATATCTGGCAGCCCAAAGTTGATCACCTGCTTCTTTGGCACCTTTAGCAAAAATTTGATATTCCCATTGTCCTTTCATAACTTCTGCATTAATTCCTTCTATATTTAATCCGGCTTTAATGCAAATATCGAGATGCTCTTCTACAATTTCTCTGCCTATGTTATATTCTGCACCAACCGAGCAGTAAAATGGTCCTTGCGGCGGAGGATAATATCCCGGTGCCGGAAATCCGTACGGAGTATGATGATTTAAATCCCATAAAACATATTCTTGTTCAAATCCAAACCAAAAATCATTATTATCATCATGAATTGTAGCTCTCCCGTTTGTAGGGTGCGGAGTTTGGTCTGCGTTCAACACTTCACAAATAACAAGATAAGCATTATCCCTTGCAGGATCTAAAAAAGCCCGCACAGGTTTTAATAACAAATCGGAGCTGCCACCCTCGGCTTGATAAGTAGAAGAACCATCAAACGACCACATTGGTGCATCTTGTGCATTGCCCGAAAAGTTTTCTATAATTTTTGTTTTGCTCCGCATCTTTTGGGTAGGTAAATGACCATCCAGCCAGATATACTCTAATTTACATTTCGGCATTAATTAACCTCCTATATTTTTATTTTTGTTGTTTCTTTAATTGTTGATAAAACAAAGCTTGTTAATGTTCTTGTAACACCATCCCAAGCTTGAATTTTTGCGAGAAGAGTTTCTAAGTGTAAAGTGTCTTTCGCAATAACTTTCAGCATGTGAGAGCCTTCTCCTAATACGGCATAGCACTCTAAAATTTCCGGCGTTTCATTAACGTGTTCAATTAATTCTTCAAATTTTGTTGATGACTGCATAAAAACATTAATAAAAGCCATTAGATCATATTCGAATTCTTTTCTGTTTAATTTGGCATAATATCCTTCTATAATTTTATTTTCTTCCAATTTATTTAATCTATCGCTTAATGCCGGAAGCGATAATCCGACATATTCTGCAATTTCACTACGTTTAACTCTTGCTTTTTCTTGCAAAGTGTTAAGTATTTTTTTATCTATAGCATCCATCAATCTTAGAAATTAAGTTACTTTATATATTTAAGCCTTCAATAATAAGGCAATTTTTCAGTATTAGCAAATAAATATTGAAATTTTTAATATTTTATAATTTAGATCAAATCTTGCATTCAGCTTTAACCGAAAGAGAAGTTTCTATATTGTCCGTTTCAAAAAAACTTGCTACAAAATAAGAATCTGAACTTTGTTTAGAACTTAAGTACCATATTTGTTAATAGTTAACATAATTTAATTTTTTTACGATTATTTATTGAAATATTATAAATAATAAAAAATTTTTAAGGAAAAACTCTCTTAATGAATTCAGCTATTGGAATAACTATAATTATCATTGTTTTTCTATGTTTTATAGGAATTATTTTTTTACTGATGAAGAAAAATATATTTTCATCAAATACTTCTAAACAAACAGTTGATGAGAGTGAAGAAAATATTTTAATAGAATTACAAACAGAAAACGAATCACTGGAAAAAGAAATTGCTTTTTTGGAGAAGAAAAATAGAAAGCTTAGACTAAAAATTGATAGAATGAGAAATATCATTCAATCTTTAGAAAAGCAAAAAAGTCAGTTGGAAAATAGTTCAAAAAAATTAAAAGATTTACGCGAACAAAAAGAAGAAGCACTTGTAGTTGTTGCGCACGATATGAAAAATCCTGCTTTTGCAATAAAAGGTTTTGTAAAACTACTGGAATCATATGATTTGACCGCACAAGAACAGCAAGATATCTTAAAAGGTTTAATGGAAACTTCTTCTCGCTTAATAAAATTAGCTGATGAGTTTAATAATGTAATTTCTGAAGACTATACTCCATTTAAGTTAAATAAAAAAAATAATGATATAAGAGAAATTGTTGAAAGTATAGTCAAGGCAAATAGAGCAAAAGCAATCACAAAAGAGATAAAAATAAATTTATATCAACCTAAATCTGAAGTGATGGTTGAATGTGATAAAGATAAAATGATGGAAGTGGTTGATAATTTTTTAGGCAACGCTGTTAAATACTGTCCTAAAGAAAGTAATATTAAAGTTATAAGCAAGGTTGAGGGGAACTACGTTTTTGTTGATGTAACTGATGACGGTTACGGACTTACAGAAACAGAACTAAACCATGCTTTTGATAAAGGAACAAAACTAAGTAATAAGCCTACCGGAGATGAAACCAGAGCAGGTCTTGGTTTATGGATAGCAAAAAAAATAGTTGAGGCACATAACGGCAAAGTCTGGGTTAAAAGTCAAAAAGGTTTTGGCTCTACTTTTAGCTTCAAGATTCCTTTGAAAAAGTAACTATCCATTACATTACATAGTATCAAACAAAGATTAAAAAATCCACTTTTAGTAAAGAAGCTTATAGGCATTGAAGATATGAGATATTAATTTCTAAGTTAATAATTTAGTATTCTCAATTCTACTTTCTAAAATTTAAAATTAGTTCGTGCATTTCCATTTTTACTTTTCTCTCAAGAGCCGAATCAAATATTTTACTCTTTTCTTAAATTTATATCTCAAAACAGAAATTTAAATATAATTTAGAATGCTTTCCTTGTCTTTTATTATTTTTATGAATAATTTCAAATGAAAAATAAAAATTGAAAATTCAATTGGACTTAGCGATACTGTTAGTAAAAATTACGAAAAAAAATTGTAGAAAAATATTTAACCTACAAAAGGAAACTTAGGAATGAATAACTTTAAAGATATAGAAATTCTTCTAAATAGATGGCAACATTCAATCTTCGATTATTTACCTAAAATATTTCTTGCTTTATTAGTACTTACAGCATTCTATTTTATTGCAAAGTTGTTCAGAAATTTAAGTTTAAAATTCTATTCAAAAACATTCAAGAAACAATCTGATGTTGTAAAAGTAATTTCTGTTATTGTTTACTTTTTCTTTCTACTTTCAGGTATTTTCTTAGCATTAGAAGTATTAGGTTTGGAAAGTGTTTTAACAAAATTATTAGCGGGAGCAGGAATTGTTGGTATTGTTGCAGGTTTTGCCTTTAAGGAAATAGCATCAAATGCTTTTGCAGGTTTTTTGTTAAATGTACAACGTCCTTTTAAACCTAAAGAATGGGTAGAGATTGATAATAATTTTGGAACTATAAAAGAAATAGGCTGGATTAATACATCAATAAGAACAATTGAAGGACAAAAAGTTTTTATACCTAATCAAATAATTTATAATACAACCTTCAAGAATTATTCAACTTTCAAAAAGCGCCGCATTATTTTTAAAAGTGGTGTTTCTTATGGAGATGATTTAGAGCATGTGAGAGCAGTAGCTTTAGATGAAGTTCGGAAAATTGATTCACTGTTAAAAGAGGATGCTATTGATTTTTATTTTACAGGTATAGGAAATTCTACATATAATTTCGAGCTTCGCTTTTGGGTTCATTTCTCAAATCAGGAGGACTATTTGAAAGCTATGAGTGAAACCATAATACGTATTAAAAAACGTTTTGAACAAGAGAATATATCTATTGCCTATTCTGTTACAACATTGGACTTTGGAGTAAAAGGAGGTGTAAACTTGTTTGATAAGGTTATTCAAACAAATAAATAGCAAATATTTTAAAAATATAACTGCAATCATAACAAATTTAACTTTATCCAAATTTACTCAAAATTGCTAAAGTAAGTAGTTAATTCAAAATTTTGTTTAACTTTAGCATCAGAATATATTCATCTAACCCAATATTAAGTTTTTTGTTTTTTCTTTTTTGCTGCAGGAAATAAAATATTATTTAGAATTAATCTATAACCCGGTGAGTTTTTGAACAAACTCAAATCAGTTGGCGGATCGTTAACAGCATGTCTGTAATCTTCCGGATCGTGCCCACCATAGAAAGTAAAAGTTCCTCTTCCGTATTTTCCATGTATATATTTTACTTGATCTGTGTCTGCTCGTTTGCCCATAATTACAACTGATTTTTTTATTTTACTTTCGCGAAACATTGTTGTCTGTCCCATAAATCCTCTGATGGTATTAACGTGATTTTGAGTAAGCATTGTGGGAACCGGATCGAACTTTGCAGAGAATTCAAACAGAGTAAAATAATCATTTTGTTCCAGTCCAATTTCATTTAGTTGAATGTCAATATCACTATACTCATAAACCATAGGATTCATTTCTAACTTAAAATCTTTAAATGCTAGTGTATTTTTAAAATTGAGTAGTGTTTGAGCATTTTGATCAGGGGCATCACCGTCATACATTTTATCAACGATATCAACATTGTTTGCCGCAAGAGCAATGTCATAACTATCCGTAGCGGAACACATTGCAAAAAGAAATCCGCCCTGCCCGATATAATCTTTGATTGTATTTACAACCTCTTTCTCCATTTCCGAAACTTTTTTAAAGTTAAACTTTTCGGTTTCCTTTTCGTAGAGCAATTGATTTTCTTGATACCATCTCGCACTCCTGTAGCTTGCATAAAATTTGCCAAATTGCCCTGTAAAATCTTCGTGATGAAGATGAAGCCAATCGTATTTTTTTAGTTTTCCGGTTAAAATTTCTTCTATCCATATTTTATCATAATCAACTTCGGCATACTCCAAAACGAGAGTAACAGCATCGTCCCAAGGTTGAAATCCGGGAGGAACATAAACAGCTATCTTTGGAGCTTTTTCTAATCGTACAACTTCGGTATTGTTATCATCGCTTTGCACTAATGAATAGATTTCCACTACGGAGCTGTTTTCTAAAAGTTCGAAACTCACATTTTTAATTCTGCATTCCATAACAATTTTTTCGGAATAGTCTAATAAAAATGAACCACCTCTGTAGTTTAAAAGCCAATCCGCTTTATAACCGGATTTTAATGAATTAAAAGTGATTCCATAAGCTTTTAAATGATCTTTTTGATTTATATCCATAGGAATAAAAATCTTGGTTTGACCCATTAAGTGAAGATGCAATAGGAAAAAAAATATAATTATTGGTCGCATAAAATAGATATATAATCTTTTAATGAAAAGTTTATTTTAACATTTTCTAATAAAATAAAAAAGTCAAAAAAATAAAAATCTTTAAAAACAAAAAGGTGCACTTTTTTTAGTACACCTTCAAATTAAAAAGTACATAAGTTAAAAACTGGTATTATTTTCAGCTTTATTGTAAATCCATTTAACTACTAAATTTCCATCTTTAGAGGTAAGTGAAGAAGGATCATTCTTTTCTAAAATAATTAATTTTGAGTAATGACCATCAGCATCATATAAAAAGATGTAATTTCTTTCATTTGCATCAATACTTTTTCCCCAAGTTTGATCTTTGACTGATGCAGCAACACCATCACTTAGGTTTGTAGAACTACCTACTTTAAAGAATGTTTCTCTAGTCATTTTATTGTTATTATTTCTATTATCAGCACTTACAACTAAAAAACCATCAGAATTGTAATAGATATCATTAAATGCAGAACTATCTTTAGATTGAGCAATACTGTAAGCTTTTCCTAATTTTAGACTTAATCCGCTTGGATGATTTGTACTTGGATCCAAAGATTCCCAAATTTTAACAGGTCCATAAACTACATATTCAGGTGTTAATTTTATATTAACTGTTGTAGTTTGACCTTTTAATACGGAAACTGTAAAGGTAGTATCTTGATAATTATCAAGTGTTAATTTTACTTTATACTCCTTAACATCCTTAGAACCATAAGTATATGGAGTAACATCTCCGGTAGCAACACTATCAATATAAATTTTTGCACCTTCAGGGGAAGATAAAATTTGTAAAGCTCCCTTTTCATCCAGAATCGGGTCTGTTGTACCATTATCATCTCCGCAACTAATAATAGCAATTACAAAAATTAGCGGTAGTAGAAGATTAATTATTTTTTTCATTTTTGATTTCCTTATTGATTTATTTTTTGAATAATTTAAATTTTACTTTTTCATTACTTTTTAAAACGGTAAATGTTCCCGAATAAGATTTTCCATCTTTAGAAATTGTACCTTCGTATTTTCCTTTGTCTTTTAGATTAAGTTGGTCTTGCAGATTTAAAGTTCTTGTTTCGGCATTGAATATTCCTTTAACATCTTGTCTAATTAGTTTTCCTAAATTAACAACTGTTTTTCCGTTAACTTTATTATTTTTTGCCGATGTAATTGTTAATATAGTTTCTCTACCGGCTAATTTACCTTTCCAAGCCCCAACCAATTTGTTGGAATCAAAAAGATTTTTAACTTCTTCAGCAACTTTTTTGGTAACATCTTTTGTTTCTTCTACAACTTTTTCTGTTGTTTCGCCAACTTTATCAACTGCCTCTTCTGCCGTTTTATTTACAGATTCCGCTGTTTTGTTTACGGCATCTTTTGCTTTCTCAACTGTATCTTTAGTTTGATCGCAAGCAACAGAAAATAACAAAATTAAAAATATTGATAAACCGATAGTTAAATGTTTTTTTAACATTTTTTCTCCTTTTTTATATTTCATTTTTATTTTATCATCTATATTAAAAAAAATCTACATCAAAAGTAAGTTATTAATTTTTTCAAAAAAGTCATATAAAAAGTGTTATCAAACTCTGTTACTTTAATAAAAGTTAGCATAAAAATTTTTAAGAGTTAATAACCGATTGCTCTTCCGTTACTTCTTGAATCTGATGCACCATAAATTTCATTTTTGTTGTTATCAATTAAAATAGATTGAGCAGAACCGAGAATTGTAAACATTGAATTTCTATCAGAAAAATTATAACCCATTTCTTCCAATTTAATTATTGTATCAGAATTAACCGCAAACTTTTCAATAAAAATTTTATCGGGCAGCCATTGATGATGAATTCTAGGAGCACTTACAGCCTCCTTAATATTCATATCAAACTCAATAACATTTAATATAACCTGTAAAACAGTTGTAATTATTGTTGAACCTCCGGGAGAACCAACAATTAAAAAAGGTTTTCCATTTTTTAAAACAATAGTCGGTGTCATTGAACTCAACATTCTTTTTTCGGGTTGTATTGAATTTGCCTTCCCCCCGACTAATCCAAATTGATTCGGTTCTCCGGCTTTAGAAACAAAATCATCCATTTCGTTATTGAGTATAAATCCTGCTCCCTCTACAACAACTTTAGAACCGTAACCTGAATTTACCGTAGTTGTAACGCTAACAGCATTGCCGTACTTATCATAAACCGAATAGTGAGTAGTTTCGTTACTTTCGTAATAATCATTTGGTAATTGTGATTTAATCTCATCAGAAGGAACAGCTTTATTTTTTATTCTATTATAAATTTTTTTCGCATATTTTTTGGATAATAATTTTTCTTTGGGAACGGGATAAAAGTCTTCATCACCAAGATGCTCTGCTCTATCTGCATAAACATATTTCATAGCCTCCACAAGTTTATTGATATAATTACTACTGTTCCATTCTGTTTTGTTAAAATTAAAATTTTCCAAAATATTTAATAATTGAATTATTGCTATTCCACCGGAACTTGGCGGACCCATAGAAATTATTTCATAATCTTTGTATGTTCCTTTTACGGGTTTTCTTTCAACCGGTTTATAGTTTTCTAAATCTGAATGAGTTATGTATCCGTTCATTTCATTAACTTGTTTGATAAATAAATCGGCAACTTTGCCTTTGTAGAACCCGTCTCGACCATTTTTCTTTATTAAGCTTAAAGTGTTAGCTAAATCATTTTGAATAAATAATTCACCTTCGTTATACGGAATTCCGTTTTTGGTAAATGCTTTTATGGTAGAAGGATATTTCTCAAACCTTTTCAAATAGCGTTCAAAGGAATTTGCTTGGGCTTCATTTAATATAAAACCTTTTTTTGCCAAATCAATTGCAGGTTGTATTACTTCTGAAAGTTTCATTGTTCCGTATTTTTCTAAAGCATAAATTAAACCCGCTACACTTCCGGGAACTCCAACAGATTTAATACCTTTTTGACTTAATTCAGGAATTAAATTCCCTTTTTCATCAAGATACATATCTTTATAAGCAGATTTGGGAGCTTTTTCTCTAAAATCGATTGTAGTACTTTTTCCATCGGGAAAGTGTAAAACCATAAATCCGCCACCGCCAATATTACCGGCATATTGGTAAGTAACAGCAAGAGCAAATCCTACAGCAACTGAGGCATCTATTGCATTACCGCCTTTTTTCATAATATCAATCCCTACCTCTGAAGCAAGCGAGCATGCCGAAACAACCATTCCATTTTTGGCTTTTACTGGATTTGCAAATTGAGAAAAGGTTTTAGCATTTAGTACAAAAATTAATAATAATGTTATTAGAAGAACATTTTTGAAATAAGTTGATTTTTTCATTGATTTAAATTTTTTGTTCTCGTTTTAGTTCAATATCTTAACATAATCAATTTTTTTAACTAATAATAATTTTAATAGGAGAAATATTTATGGCTTTTAATCTAAGAAACAGAAGTTTTCTGAAGTTATTAGATTTCACAAAAGAGGAATTAACATTTTTACTTGAGCTTTCAAAAAATTTAAAGGACGCTAAATATGGCGGTTATGAACGACCAACCTTAAAAGGTAAAAATATAGCTTTAATTTTTGAAAAGTCATCCACCAGAACAAGATGTGCTTTCGAAACAGCAGCATTTGATCAAGGGGCAAGAGTAACTTATCTTGGACCAAGTGGTTCGCAAATCGGTCATAAAGAATCGATGAAAGATACCGCAAGAGTTCTGGGCAGAATGTATGATGGAATTGAGTACAGAGGATTTGGCCAAAAAATAGTTGAAGAACTTGCCGAGTATTCTAATGTTCCTGTTTGGAACGGATTGACCGATGAATATCATCCGACACAAATACTTGCTGACTTTTTAACAATGATTGAACACTCAACAAAGCCGCTTTCGGAAATTTCTTTCTGTTATTTAGGTGATGCAAGAAACAATATGGGTAATTCTCTTCTTGTGGGGGGAGCAATTATGGGAATGGATGTTAGACTTTGTGCCCCAAAAGAAATTTTACCTTCGGAAGATTTGATAAATCAATGTAAAGAAATTGCAAAAAAATCGGGTGCTAAAATTACTTTAACAAGTGATTTGGAAGAAGGTGTAAAGGGAGTTGATTTTCTTTATACTGATGTTTGGGTTTCAATGGGTGAAGCTGATTCAGCTTGGGAAGAAAGAATTAAACTCTTAAAACCTTATCAAATCAATATGGATACAATAAAATTAACAGGTAATCCTAATGTTAAATTTATGCACTGTTTACCAGCATTCCATAATAGAGAAACAACAATTGGTGAAGAAATTTTCCAAAAATTCGGTTTAGACGGAATGGAAGTTACCGAAGAAGTGTTTGAATCGGAACACTCAATTGTTTTTGATGAAGCTGAAAATAGAGTTCACACAATTAAAGCTGTAATGGTTGCTACACTTGGAACGTAGCCATCAGATTCTATATATGAGAATGTAAAATTTGAGATGTGAGACAAGAGATTGTCATTCCGGTTGGAGCAAAACGAAGTACAATAATCTCGTGAAAAGTCAATAGGTAATACTGAATTATCGTAAGTATTAAAAAACAATTTTAGAAAAGTAAAAACCTCAAAACATAAAGCGAGTGTTATTGCAATCCTACATCTGGCTGGAGAAATCTAAAAGATAAGACAATCTCTCTCACATAATACTTTCTTTCCAAACTACGGACAAGTTGTAAAAACACAATATTAAGTCCATAGCAAGTTATACGATTTAAAAGATTCTATTTACAACATACAAACACCTAATGAAAAATTCTAAAAAAGTACAATTGTATAAGATTCAGTTATCTCTGGTTATTGTATTTTTATACGAAACAAAATTTTTATAATTTTTTAGTAAACTATCAAAACATGTTTGTTTAAAGTTTTTTTATATTTAAATTTTTCTTATTAACTTGTAACTACTTAAAATTATAAAATAAGAATCATATAATTTGACATTACAAGAAGAAATAAAATATCTGATCCATTCACATGGAATTAAACAAAACTGGTTAGCAAAAAAACTCGGGCTAAAGCCGCAAACATTTTCTTACCTTTTAAATGACAGCAACAAGATAGACAAACACCTTTATACAAAAATTAAAGATATATTAAATAACAAAGATAACGAGATGGAATTTTTCAGTAGAATTTCTGAAAATAATTTAGACTTATTTGCTGATGAAAAACTACGTATTGGTATTGGTGGAAGAATCAGAATTTTTGCGAAAAAAAAGTATGGAACTTTAAAAAAATTAGCTCAAGCTATAGATATTTCTCCTCAGCAACTTCATCAATATATTAGCGGTAAAAGGGAACCCGGTTCTAAAATATTATTAAAACTTTTAAACAAGGGATGTGATATTAATTGGTTATTAAGTGGCTCAGAATCTTTGGAATATCACAAAATAGAAAAGCTGGAAAAAGAATTACATAAATTACAAGAAAATCTAGATCAAATATCAAGTATTATAAAAAATAAAGTTTTATAACAACAAACCGAGTTCTTAAACTTCTAATTATTAACTCATGCTTATTAGTTTTCTAAAATAAAAAAGTCCGATATATTTCAATCGGACTTTTAATAAAGAATTAAATATTTTAATACTTACTTTAACAGCAGCATTTTCTTACTAATACTTACATCACCTACTTGCAACATATAAACATAAGTACCCGAAGCTAATTTACTTGCATCGAAAGTTACCTTATAGTTACCAGCTGATTTTTGCTCATTTAATAACTCAACTACTTGTTGTCCTAGCATATCAAAGACCCTAAGAGTTACAATATCACTCTTTGGAATAGAGAATGAAATTGAAGTTGATGGATTAAAAGGATTAGGATAATTTTGTGCTAATTCGATACCATTCGGAATGGTTCCAGGTATTTCTTCGATATCAACTTTCACACTATCAGTAGTGAATTTATAAATTCTATGAAACTTAGTACCAAATAAACTAACATAAGCAATTTTTCCATCAGGACTAAAATCTAATGCTCTTGGATATTTATCTCCGGCATTAACAGCTTCCATTAAAGTAAAACTATCAACAAAAGTTTTCGAAGTAAGATCATACCCATACCAAGTTAAATCACTTTTGGTAGAATCAGTTCCACGATCAACATCATGAGAAACCCATAGTAAGTTTGAAACAGGCTGCCATGCAGAAGACTCAATACTCATTCCCAAAAATAATGAATCTGTTAATTCATAACTGGAAAACTCATCGTTTCTTGAATATACATATCCTGCTTGAGCAGTAAACGGTAACCAATAAATCGTATTACCATCTTTCGATACTTCCATTGTTCTAGCAATAGCAGGAGGACCTACTACTGCGTTTCCTTGATATTCAAACTCAGTATTATAAATTGCTATAGCATTAGTACCTCCACCAACTACAGGACCAATAAAAATATTACCGTTTTCATCAACAGCGGGTGCGGTTGGTGAAGAACCTAATTCTTCTAATAATGCACTAGACATTCTTGCCATAGTTTTATAATTTATTTTAATACCTTTTGCAGGACCTGATTGTACATAAATTATATTTCCAACTTCATCGGTTCCCAAACCTCTACACTTTCCTGTTAGAGAATCTGTTACTGTTCCATCAGTAACAGTATAAATTGTATCTGCAGGTGTTCCATCAGCATTAAAAACAAAAATAGGCGTAGCTTTCAAAGTATCTCCACCAGGAGTTGCCCAGTTAGAAAAATAATAGCTTGAAGTCCAAACCTTACCATCAGGATCTACAGCAATACCATGCGACCCGCCAATATAGTTTGAATCAGGCCACGGACCGGCAGCTTCCCATTGTGCATTTATCATAGTAGATACAAATGCAGAGAATATTACAGTTATAAGTATTTTTTTCATTATATTACCTCCTAAGTAATTTATAAATGATTTATTAACTATCTTATTTAATCTTTTCCAAATTGTGGTGCACCTTCAAGCCCGGTATTTATCCTCATAATAAGTTGGCTTTGTGATTTATCTTCAACTTTTTGGCGTACATAATATAAGTTTACTGTATTATCCCAAGTAAGATTTAAAACAGGTCCGGAAATTAAGCCTGGATACCATTGAACAATATTTTTGTTCTCATCTAAATAAACTAAAGCATTGGGATCATAACCCTCTGCAGAAGTACCAATAAATAATTTTCCATCTTTAGAAAATGTTATAGAAGTAGCTGTATAATCACCCAAATTTTCGGTTAAATTATAATATTCTTTAATAGGTCCTATGCTATCAGCAGAAAATATTTCAGTTCGCCAAATTTTATATAAAGAATCTTTTTGTCCAACAAAATATAAATATTTATCAAAATACCTCATACTCTGAATTTTACCATCAAAACTGAAAGCTACCTTAGTATTAAAATCTTGGCTGAAACTGTAAATTTCTCCACCTTCTCCTCCAGCCCAAATATTTTTATCTTTATCAAAATCTAAAGTTGTAAATTTCATTTTTTTATTACTAACTGGCAATGCTTTAGGGGATGTATTTTCCACACTTTTAAAGATTGCTCGAACTTTTTGTATACGAGTTCCGTATAGTGCATTATCAAAATATCGTAGTTCCAAGTAATTTGATTCCCCTCCTTTGGGAGAAAAGTCAATAACTCCTTCAGCTGCAGTAAATTTTTTAAGTCCGTTACTAACACTATTTAGTACCATATTAAAAAATAAAGTATTTTTATTATCTAATGCAATACCATACGGTTCTTCAATTTCTAAAAAATTAATTACCGAGACAACCGGAGGTTTTCCTTCGATGTAATACGGTTCATTATATAAGAGACTTCCTTGAACTCCAATTTTTATGGCAATGGAATCCCCCAGTACATAAGGAGCTTGAACTACTATCCTTGTTTCAGATGCTTCAAATATTTTTGCCTTTTCCGAATTGAAAAAGACCACCAATTTAGAAATATCCGAAGAAAAATTTTCTCCTGTAATAGTTACTCTTGAAACACCTGCTAAACAAGTATCTGCGGGCTCTACCGCAGTAATAACGGGAGCTTTACCGTTTGGTATATCCCTATATATTGTGGGAGTAGTATCATCAGCACATCCAAATGAGAAAACAATTATTATAAATGAAAAGATGAGACTCTTAATAATTTTATTATTTTTCATAATTTACCTTAATTTTAAATATTCCTAATATGAAATATTAACCGAGAATCTATGAACATCATTCAAAATACCAAAATCTAAATAAGCATAATCAATACCAAGTAAAATACCAGCTAATTCTTTTTTCAAACCTATTCCTGCACTAATTCCTTGTTCATCTGTTGGTGAAATATAGCCTGCACGTAAAGAAAGTATGTCATAAAATACATATTCACAACCTATATTTATTTGTTCATTATAATCTCTAGGGTGCAACACATCTATAGCAACATTTAATTTTTGCTTTTTACTATCAAAATCAAACAAATCAAAAACATTCATTGATAAACCAAGTTTAAATGTTAAAGGCAATTGGAAACTTTCTTCGATGTATTCAATTTCTTGTGAAAAATTTCTAACAGACATCCCAAAATTTAAGCTTTTAAAACCTGTTTTATAAAGCAGTCCAAAATCAAATGAAAGAACATTTATATCAAAATTAGTTGTTGTATATTTGCCTGTTGCGGAATTTATATCAATTACATGATCAGCACCAAGATTTTGATATACATATTTTACATTACCACCTATTGAAAATTTATCTGATAACGCCTTTGCATATCCAAGACCAATTGCCATTGACTTAGGACTATAAGTACCAAGGTCCACATAAGAGTCTTCCCCACTTGCAGCTTTAAGATATCTTGTTTTATGGAAAGTACCATAATCAACACTAGCAATTGATAAACCAAACACGCCGTATAATCCGTTACTTGGTACAATTGAAGCACTGGCATGCATATAGTTAATATCGGCTATCCATTTTGTCATGTTAAAGGTAGCATCTAAATAATTTTTTTGATCGGACATTGCCGCAGGATTATAAAACATTGAAGATGAATTTCCAATTAAAGAAGTAACGGCATCACCTATTGCAGAAGCTCTGGCATCAGGACTTACACTTAAAAATTTTAAGCCTGTTTGTGCAAGTTTTACTTGACCATAAAAATTATTAAATGATACACTAATAATTAGAACAGACAAAAAAAGAGTTAATTTTTTATTCATTGAATTTTTCCCATTTTAACTTATCTAATTATAGTAAATTTAACTATTTCTCTATCACCCGTGATATTATCAGTTAATACAGCAATATAAATACCACTAACTACAAATTGATTAGAAGATGTTCTTAGTGACCAATCATGTGAACCACTTCCATCATTATGTTCAATAGTTTCGACTAATTCACCAATTTCTGTAAAAATCTTAATTGTACAATTACCCGATATGTTAACAAATACAATTTTATTAGGTTCATTGGGATAAAGTAAATATTCTGAATTAGCAGAGACTATATAAGGATTTGGAACAACCCTGACTTTACTTGTAATATTTTTTTCACCGGGACTTCTTTTGTAAGCCGGAGCATAGGTTTTAGTATAAAATTTACTGCTCTTTAATTTGTGTGCAGGTATATTTAATTCAGGATTGCCCGGTACTTCATCACCTACAGAAAGGATATAATAATAATAGGCAGTATTTAATGCTATAGCTGTATCCGAATAACTTCTTGCATCCGCAGGTAGTTCTGCAATTAATTCAAATTTAGAATAATAACTACTACTAGTATATCCTTCCACAGGTTCAAAACTGGAACGATAAATTTCAAATCCTTTTGGAATTTCACCTTGATTGTATATTCCCCATTCCAAGTCAATTCTACCACCTCTGGAATTAACCGTAAAATTAGCCGGTGGTAAGGGTTGCTTATTTAAGAGTTCCCAATTATTTTCAAAATTATTAACAACCCTTTTGAAAGTCTGGTGCAATGAATCTCTACCTTGCAAAAAGTATTCATTTTTCTGGGCTGCATTTATTTGTTCCCTTTTAAAAAGTTTCCCTATCCTAATTGCTTCATCTCTACTTAATCCGGCTGCAGCTTCTACTAAAACTATTCTTATACTGTCTCCATATGGAATATTATAAGGACCAAAACCATTAACAAAAGAATAACCCGCTGAATTTGCAGAGCCTTCACTGGGATCGGCAGTTGAGGTAGCAAAATTTCCATCTGTTATTCTTTCTGCATGACTTTTAGCAGAATGCCCTGCTGTCATCATTCCGTATCTTGCCTGCATTTCAGTCATATTAAAAGGATTGGAAGCGTAATTATATTGCCCATCAGAAGAAATAACACCTGTTGTTCTCGGCTGTTCAGGATCATTATCTCTATCATTTACATTCTTATCTGCATGTAAAACCAGAACACCGGGGAATTGTTGAGCAGCCAAACGCCCTACAGTATCAGCATCTGAGATAGTACCCTTAGGAGCAAAAATAGGTCCACCTATATTATTATATGACACTTTTTTCTTAGCAAAAAAACCATGCCAGGCATATTGATATCTTAATTTTTCAGGATTATCAGAATCTTCACGATAAGTTCCTCTTTCATCATTTAGTGTATTTATCCCCCATCCGGAACCATTGCCTATAACTTGTCTGGTTTCTTTACATGGAGCCATCCTATACTGAAAATAAAAATAAACATCTTCCAAGGTTCCTGAAGTTCTTTCTATATCAGAATCACCATCCAAATTACCGGTATTAACAAAAGTAATATCCTGAACTATATAGTTACTGTGATATTCATTACTAAATTGAAATATTTTTCTTTTCATTGTAATGCCAATTTGGGTATTGACAACATTATACAACATTTGATCATATGGCATTGAAACATCTACATCTTCTACAGTATTTTTATACAAGTAGGAACTTTGTCCATCTACAGTTACAGGTGAAGGATTAAATTTAGCATAATGTTTAAACTCAACAGGAAAAAATTCTTTATTTATACCTCCGGTTTGAGGGCGTGGCCCACAATGTACTACTTTAAAATCGAAAGTTCTATCAACATCAGGATCATAATAATTTTTTGCCCCAATCCATAACCCTTTAGCAGCCTGCATATCTTGATTAGGATATGGAGAAGGCCATCTCCAACCTGCTTGTTGACTTTTTACGGGACCATCTTCTTCTCTTTCGCAACCAATACTTGAATACCAATTAGCCAGCTCTCCCACTGAAAGCCATCTTTCAATTTTACTCATATTACTTGTTTGAGCATTTAATTCAGTTAGTGAACTTAGTAAGAAAATAACTGCTAATATTATTCTGTTATAAAAAAATATTTTATTCATTTTTGCCTTAAACTTTTATTATAAGTTTATATTAAGTTTTATTCCCAAATATACATCTCTCGGATTAAGAAATGAAAAGAAAGATAAATTTGGCATATCTATATATGCTTTATCATCTAAAATTTTATCTATTTTGCTTTTATCAACCATTTTCCAATTAGAATTATTAAATTCATAATAGTTTTTTGTTGCAGCGTCATAATAAATTAAATTATTTTTAGGGCTGGAAATATCATAAATATTCCTAACACCCTGAATTGGGACAAATTCAACATCAAAATCTCTATAATCACCGGGCTTATCATCTCCGGGAATATTTATATATGCAAAATCTTCTATACCGGTTGTATTTTCAGAAAGATGTAATGATTCATAGTAATCTCTTTCGTCAAAATAATTTTTGAAGCCTGTTTTTGATAATCTTTTAGTATTAAATAAATTATTTATTTGCACAAAAAGTTGAATATCAAAATTATCAAAATAAAACACTTTAGATAATCTTAAATTAGTATTATAATAATCGAGCCATTGCAAATTATTTCTATTTTTTACAATTAGAGGTCCCCCACCATACCATGTTTGAGAAGCACCTGCTCTCCACGTAGATAAAATATTCAATCTTAAACCTTCAAAAGGAAAGATTCCCCCTAATTTCGGACCAAATTCATTGGGTGTAAAAACATCTATATTTAATCTCGCAATAGGTCTTGGCTGCCATTTATCTTGTTTGTACCAACTTTCTCCTGACTCTCTTATATATTCATCTTGGGCAGTTTTTGATTCATAATATCTACCCCAACCAAATTTACCTCTGGAAGAAACCATATAATTGTAATTCAAGAATCCTGTAATCCAATTACCTCTATTTTTATTTATTTCAAGTTCAAAACCTCGGATATCTCTATATTGAACAGGCTCAACTTTTTTATAACTCACAGTTCCATTGTCACTATTTATATATTTGATATCCCTGGATTCATTGCTAATATCTTTATAATAACCTGTAGCCCTTATAAAAAACTGTTCCATTAAACTTTGTTCATAACCTAACTCATAAGCTATTGTCTTTTCTAATTCGGCTTCAGGATTAGAAATGTAATCTAGCTTACCATTAAAATCGTAAATGATTAGATATAAATTTGAAGGAGTAGGTAAGGTTTGATAATGCCCATAGTTTAAAAAGATTTTACTACTCAAACCAATTGGAAAAGATACACCCAGACGTGGTAAGAATGATAACTGGGCTGGTAAATCAACCTTTTTCAATAATTTATCTCTATTTTCTGAATTAGCAGCAGAAAAGGCAGGATCGTATGGTGAGTAGTCATACCATTTTGTATTTGGATCAGAATATTCTGCTCTAAGCCCTACGGTTGCTACCATCCCTTCAAACTCTAATTTATCTTGTATATAAGCAGCGGCTTGAATTGGTGTTGTATTCCATTTACGGTCAATATTATTTTGAGTAAAGAGAACTGACCTTACCCCATAGTTAACATCATTATTAAGTATTTTAAAGTCAATTCCGGCTTTTACTTGATTATTTTGATCTAACTGACTATTAAAATCAAACTTTAAGTTATAATTTCTTACTTTACTGCTATCCCTTGCTTGACTGTAAACAATCCCTAACAACATTCCTGCCGGACTAATAGCATCAACATTACCTTGATAATGTCCAAAAGGTGCTTCATCAACATAATAATTATTTCCAATCAACTTATTTTTTGTTAGATTTCTAGATCTTCCCGGATTAGTTGAGTAATCTGAACCAAATGTATTAAAAATTACATCATAATATGTTGAAGGAGAAATCACATGAGTAAATTTAGCTGCCAAACTATTTCGGATTATTGTTGTAGGAGAAAAATAAGCATCAGAAAAAATTGCATCCCTTGTATAACTTCCAAAATCTACTCTATCAGCTAAACTCCAATTGCCCTTAAATATTCCGGGTGCTCCTATTGTGCTGGTTGCAGTTCCTTCTTGTTTTCCATAATGCCCTTCAATAAAAAGCTTCATTCCCTTACTTACATCTGAGGTTAATTTTAAGCCAATATCATAATCTCTATAGTCTTCTGTAGAAAGAGGAATTAATAACATTGTTCTATTTTGTTTGTAAGAAGCTAAAAATCTTAAATTCCCTAGACTTTTACTCACTAATGGAACCGGTCCTCCAAAACTCATGTCAATATCATAATCAGGTTTATCAATATCAAATGTTTTCCTTGATTGCCACAACAATAATTGCTGAGCAGCTTCAGGTGTTAAATCATCATTCGGGTCATTATTTTCTAATGTTGATTGTGCAAAAGCATTCCAACCATCAAACTCAGGATATTGTCTTTTTATATAATCCGACCAAGCACCATTATTAGTACCGGTCCAAGCAACATCATCATCTAAATACGGTCTTAAGTAATATGAATTAGGATCATTAACAGAAGGACCATAGTGTTTGTTACCGGGATTTCTTAACTGAGAATAAAAACTAAACGAATAATTATTTACATCACCTTCTTTTGTAACTATTTGAACCACGCCGGACCTTACATCACCAACATCAGCCGTAAAACCTCCTGTTTGTACTTTTACTTGCTCAACAGAGGTAAAACTAACGTTTGAGTAAGGAGTATTATTTCTGCTATCTTTCATGGTTACACCATTTACTTGATATATGATTTCATCCCCTGAACTACTACCTCTAATATTACCACCTATAACTCCCGCTTGTAAACCAACAACACTTGTAACATTGACAACAGGTAAATTTTGAATTTCTTCGGCATTAAGATTTACGCCGCTTGAAGCAACATCTTTTTGCACTATTGGTGTTTTGGCAACAACAACAACTTCTCCGGTTTCATAAATTTCTTCAGATAACTTAAAATCAACTTCAGTTGTTTGATCTATATTTACCCTAACTTTTAAAACTTTGGTTGCTTGATAACCAATTGAAGATACTTTTAAATTATAAAGTCCGGGTTTTATGTTTAATATAACATAATATCCGTCAATATCTGCTGCCGCACCTAAATTAGTTCCCTCAACAATAACATTTGCACCTATGATAGGCTCTCCGGTTGAAGCATCTGTAATTTTTCCGGATATTTTGCCAGTAGTTTGTGCAAAAATTTGAAAAGACAAAAAAAGAAAAACTATAACATTTTTCATGTTACCTATCCCTTTAAGATAATTTTTATAAAATTAAAAAAACATTAATCTATATTTACTTCAACAATAACATTTTCTTCCGAGCAAAATTATGATTATTCTTAAGAACGTAGATATAAACACCACTGGATAATTTACTTCCATCAAATTTAACTGAGTATTTTCCGCTATTCATAAATTCATTCTTAAGTGTAAGAACTTCTTTACCTAATATATCATATATTTTTAAAATTGTTAAACCGCTTTTTGAAATACTGAACTCAATGGTTGTTTCAGGGTTAAAAGGATTTGGATAATTCTGTGACAAATAGAAATCATTCGGGATACTGAAATCATCATTTAAACCGGTTGGTTTAATTGTTTTAAATTGAAAAGATTTTGACCATTTGCTATTACCAAATTCATTTATTCCCCTTACATGCCAAGCATATAATTGCTTAGGTTTTAAATTTTTTAATAACAGTAAAGTATCACTCAATACTGTGTCAATAACAACATTGGTTTCTCCAATTGATAATCCTTCTGCTAATTGAAATTGATAAGATACTGAACTATCTGAATAATTCCAAACAAAGAATGTATCCAAAGCTACATCTAAAGTTTTGTTTGCAGGTGAAACTAAAAGTGGAGATATAGGGAAGCCCGTTGTAAAACGTCTTACTTCAGAAAACTCACTCTCACCTGCTATATTACTCGCCGATACTCTCCAATAATAATTTGTTAAACCATCTATATTAGTTACCAAATAAGATGTATCAACTAAATTTACTTTATTTAGTATTATATCACTAAAGCTAGAATCAGTTGCAACTTGTAAGCGATTTGTATTAGCTCCTTCCGAATCAAACCATACTAATTGTGTAGTATCTCTTTGTTTGTTTGCATTTGCTAAAGGATACTCTAAATCTGGTATATGGGGAACGGTTAATTGTAATTCTAAAACTTCCGAATTTATACTTTCATTATTATTACCATCTAAGGCAGTAACTGAGAAAAATAGGTTTGAATTATTACTTCTTGAGCTAATCGGAGTAGAATTTCCAGACGTAATTTTTGAAATATTTGCAGGATTATCAAAATCCGATTGTTGAGGTGTATTATTCTGTAACTCATATACAACATACATTGATGCCGAATCATTATCTGCAGCCAAATTAGGCCTATCCCAAACCAATCCGTTTCCTCGTTGACCGGCAAGTTTTTCGTATCTCAAGTTTGTAGGTACATTTGGTACTATCGAATCTTTCCAATTCATTTGAGGAATTAACGCTTTATTTTTGTAGTAATTATTTTCTAAAGAATCTGTTAAACCCAAAGGATTATATTCAAGAAATTTTGCTCTAAAGAAAATACTTCCTTGACAATTATCAGTTGCTCTGTCAAGACGTATTTGGCGGGGAATTTCAGTTTTGTTAAAAGGCTTACCAACTCTATAAATTGCCTGTCCAGGATACAAGTGTCTTCCATTTGTTTGTGAAGCCCACCATGGTAAAAGTTTACCATAATCTTGTCCGCCGCCAAATGCCCAATATAATTGGGGAGTAATATAGTCAATAATTTTTTCATTTAACCATGCAACAGGATCACAATAAATTGTACTATATGCATCTAATCCATAGGTGCCTTTAGGAACTCCATTCTTATAAATACCAAACGGACTCATTCCAAATTTGACTTCAGGCTTAGCAACTTGAATTGAATCATAAATCATTCTTAATAACTCATTAACATTATCTCTTCTCCAATCATTAATGTCAAGAAAACCTCTTGGATCAGCATTAAATGTTTGATAATCTTCACCGGAAATTTTATTAGGAGGATAAGGATAAAAGTAATCATCAAAATGGATACCGTTAACATCATATCGGTTTACAACATCCATTACAACATTTGTTACATACTTTCTAACTTCTTTAAGACCGGGATTTAAAATTTTAATTTTGTTTGTACCACTTCCAAATGAGAGAGTCCACTCAGGATGAACTTTGGTAACATGATTTGATGCGGTGGTATAATTTCCGATTTGTCTTTCAACTCTATAAGGATTAAACCAAGCATGCAATTCCATACCTCTTTTGTGAGCTTCTTCAATTGCAAATTCCAAAGGATCGTAATACGGACTTGGAGCTGTTCCTTGAGAACCGGTTAACCAATAAGACCAAGGTTCGTAGGGTGAATTATAAAAGGCATCGCACTCTGTTCTAATTTGGAATATTACGGCATTAATGTTTGTTGCTTCTAACTTGTTGAACAATTGGATCAATTCTTTTTTCTGTTCCTCTGTGGAAAGATACTTGCTTGAGGGCCAATCTAAGTTTATAACAGAAGCAACCCAAGCACCTCTAAACTCTCTTTTGATAAAATTATCTTGAGCGAAAGTTGTGATTGTTAAAGCTAAAATAAACGCTAATTTTTTCATAATAAAATTAAAATTTAATTACAAATACAATAATGTTTGAAACAAAATTATTTTTTAAGGATATTATCCTACTCGTAAAGGTAGAAAAAAATCTACGAATAAAATTTTGGTAAAATTCTAAGTTTTCTTCCTTTGCTTACAGCTTCTGCTCTACTGTTTACTTGTAATTTTTCGTAAATACTTCTGATGTGATATTTAACACCGTTTACGGATAAATTTATCTCTTCAGAAATTTTTTTATAAGATTTTCCTTCTGCCAAAAAGAACAAAATGGTTTCTTCTTTTTTATTTAGTCTATCCTCTTCAAATTCTGGTGTAAATTTGTGGAAAGATTTTAGAACTCTTCGAGCAATTTGAGGCGACATTGGGGATCCCCCTTTTACAGCTACTCTTATTGCATCAATTAATTCCTCAGGTGAAACCGATTTATGCAAGTATCCTATTGCTCCGGCTTGCAGAGAACCGAAAATACTTTTATCATCATCTTGTATTGTAACCATTATTATCAAAGCATTAGCATTGGTATTGACAAACTTTTCGGCGGCTTCTATCCCATTTGCTCCCGGTAGATTAATATCTAACAAAATTACATCCGCTTTCATATACGAAGAAGAACTTAATGCTTCTTCGAAAGATGAATGAGAATTTAAGATGACAAAATCATCTACTGTATCTAAAGCTGCTTCCCAACCTTTGCGCGCATAGGCATTATCTTCTACTATTACTATTTTTATCATAATACGTTAAATTTAATTTTTCTCATCTTTTTTTTACTACACAGTTGGGTAATCTCTCATCAATTAACTTAATTCAAATAATACTGTTGTTTTCATACCCTGCGGAAAGTTCGGTTCAAACTTATAATCAGCATTAATTTTTCCGGCTCTAAATTCAATATTTTTCAGTCCGTAACCTTTGTTTTTGTTATTTTTTTTACAACCGATTCCATCATCGTAAATTATGTATTCCAATTTGTTTCCGGTTAAAATAAAATCTACTTTAACATTATCACACTTCGAATGCTTTACCGTATTTATAACCGTTTCTTTACAGATAAACCAAAAATGCTGTCTTTTTTCCATGCTTATTTTTTTCTCAGTTTCAATTTTAGGAAAATTTATTTTATAGTTTATTCCGTTGGAATCAAAAATATCCGAAGCATATCTGTTAAACTTTACCATAAATTTTGAAAGACCGTCCTCTTTTGGATTTACCGTCCAAATTATATCTCGAACCTTCTCCTGAACGTCATTTGAACTTTCGACTATTAAATCTAAAAACTTTTCAGTATTCTTTTGATCTTTACTTTGTTTTATGGCATTAACAAAATATTGGATACTTGCCAAAGTGCCGCCTACATCATCATGTAAATTTCGAGCAATTTTTGCTCTCGTTTTTTCAATTTCAAGTAATTTACTTAGCTTAACTTCGTAGAAAATAAATATAATTGCCATGATAAATCCCGCAATTAGAAGCCTAAACCACCAAGTTTGCCAATACGGCGGAGAAATTATTATAATTAGTTTTCTACTTTTATCACTCCAAACACCATCATTATTGGTTGCTTTAACATGTAAAACATATTTTCCGGAATTTAGATTAGTAAATGTAACTTCCCTTTCTTCTGAACCTATATATTTCCAATTATCATTAAAGCCTTTTAATTTATAAGCATAGTTGGTTTTTGAAGGTATCGTAAAATTTAATGCAGAAAATTGAATTGTAAATATTTTGTCTTTATAAGAAAGTTCAAGTTCATTTATTTCATTAAGACTTTGGTTTAGATAATCATTTTCTTTACTGATGTTTATCGATTTATCAAATATTTTCAAATCAGTAAAAACAATTTTTGGGGCATCATTGTTATTTTTTATGTCTTTGGGATAAAATGTATTAAAGCCGTTTAGACCACCAAAAAACATTTTTCCATTTTTATCTTTAAAGCAAATACTTCCATTTGCTTCAATTGCATCTATACCGTCTTCGATAGTATAATTTCTTATTATCTTTTTTTGGGGATTATATTTTGATATTCCTTTCCCCGTCCTTAACCAAAGATTGTTTCTTTCGTCTTCTAAAATACAATAAATTGTATTATCAAGGAGACCTTCTTTTACAGTAATTCTTTCAAAATTATCTTTATCTTTTATATACTTATTTAATCCTTGATAGGTACCGATCCACAATGTTCTATCTTCCGCTTCAAAAATAGAGTAAATTCTATCGTTAGAAAGTGATGTTTCATTACTCGGATCGTAAATATATTTTATAAATTTTTCTTGTTCTTTTACAAATCTGTTTAATCCCCCATAAGTTCCTACCCAAAAGTTATTATATGAATCCTCATAAATTGGGAACACTCTTGAATCACTAATTGAATATCTATCTTCTTCACTATGTATAAAATTCTTAGAAATATTCCTTTGCATATCATAATATGTTAATCCTCCACCAAGTGTACCTGCCCATAAATCTCCATTTTTATCAATATAAAAACTTTTTACCAAATTATTTAAGACCTCCGAAGAACCATGAGAAACATACTCAACATATTTAAACTCTTTATTATTTTTATTAAAATATTTTAATCCGTTATAATTACCGATCCATAATCTTCCTTTATCGTCAAAATACGAGTTGGAATAATACAATTGTTTTTTTGATACTGAGTAATTATTGTTAAAATATTTTATTTTTTTATTTACTTTTTCTCCCCATATAAGACTGCTGCTTTTAATATAGTTTGCTAATTCAACTAAATTACCGGATTTAATTAAATCCTTATCGTCATATTTCACAAAGTCAAACTTTTTTTTATTTAAGTTTAATTTATTTGCTCCATTGATTGTACCAATCCAAATATTATTACTTTTATCTTTAAATATTTCTCTTATTTTATTATTACTGAGAGAAGCAAGATTATTTTGCTCATAAATATATCGCTTTTTGCTTTTTCTTTTTGTATTAAATTTATACAAACCATTATAGGTCCCCACCCAAATATTATCATTTTCTTTGTAGAATTTTCTCACATTTTTATGCTCAGTAGAATAAAAAAAGTCTTTTTCATTTTCGCTATTAAAAAACTTTTTCCGTTTAATATCAAAAATATTTATTCCACCGCCAAAAGTCGCAATCATTAAACTATCATCACCACATGCAATAATATCCATTATTTGATTGTGGTTTATTGACATTTTATTATTTTTATCGTTCTTAAAGTGAGTAAAAGAATTTGTTTTGGGGTTAAAAAGATTGAGACCTCCATCGAAAGTACCGACCCATAATCGCTTTTTATTATCTTCGTAAATGGAGCTTACCGTGTTGCTGCTTATAGAATTAAGGTTATCGGGTACATTTTTATAAACAATAAATTGTTCGGTATCTTTGTTAAAAAGATTTAATCCTCCGCCAAGTGTTGAAATCCAAATACGATTTTCAGAATCTTTATAGACCTTAAATATTGTATTATAACTTAAAGAGTTTTTTATTTTATCATATCTTTTGAAAGTTTCGGTTTTAGTATCAAATCTATTTAAGCCGCCACCCAGCGTACCAATCCAAATAATACCTGCTTCGTCTAACAACAAACTAAATATATTATCAAAACTCAAAGAATTGCTGTCTCCCAACTCATTTTGAAAAATTTTAAATGTATAACCATCGTATCTACAAAGTCCGCTTTCAGTACCGAACCAAAGGAAACCTAATGAGTCTTGAAGAATATCATTAACATTCCCGGGAGTTAAGCCTTGTTCAGTCCCGATTCTTACAAAATTATCTTTATTATGTTGACCAAATACAGAAGACAGTACAAAGAAAAGAATTAGAATCGTTAATTTAATTTTATGATAATATAACATTAATTACTATGAGTTTTATTTTTTGCATAATAAATTTAATCATTTATACAGAATCTTGAAATATATTAAATCATAACCGGATTGCTTAAAACTTTATTTGGTAATGTTAAATAGCGTTCTTTTTTTTAATTATTACAATTGATAAATCATCTGCAGTTTTGGAGTTACCAATAAAACTTTTAACATAATTAAGTATTTTATTTCCAAGTTGGTCAGATGTGTGATAAACCGATTCTTTGAGCATAATTTTTAAGCTGTTTAGTCCAAGAAATTGACCATTCTTGTTCTTCGCTTCGGTTACACCATCAGAGAAGGCAACAAAATATTCGTTAGGTTCTATTGCTATTTTTCTATTATCAAATTCTACTTCTTTAGATAATCCGAGAGCCATATTACCCTTTGGCAGCTCTTTTATTTGTCTATCTTGAATGATTATCGGAGGCAGATGCCCTGCATTAACATAACTAATACTATTTCCATTTTCTTCAATTTCCAAAAAAATTGCCGAGGCAAAACTATTTGGTAAAATATCTCTATAAAATGCATTATTTACTCTTCGAAACAGTAAATCAAGTTTTGAATTTTCCGGGGCGAGCGTTCGAATTATTGTTTGTAATTTTGCCATTAAAAGTGCTGCTCCCAAACCTTTTCCCGAAACATCTGCTATTGTAATTCCATATTTTTTATCTTTCAGTTTTATTATATCCACCAAATCACCGCCGACTTCTTTTGCAGGCTTTGTAAAAAGCCAAACATCCCAACCGCTTATTTTAGGATTTTTCTCGGGCATCAACGCTTCTTGTACTGAGTTTCCAACATTTAATTCATCTTTGGCAAGCAGTTTGTCTTTTAATTCTAACATAAGAACAAATAAAATTATTATGCTGCCTATAAAACTTGTATTCAATCCAAAATTTCCAACTTTGAAATTCAGAATAGGTAAAATAAGTATGCCAAGTAATAAAAGTAATCTCCTTGCCGGGGTTAAATTCAATAATAATTCTTGCAGAAGCCACCAAGTCATTAAAAAATATTTCTTAACAATACTCATCTTAGAAAGTTCTTTTTTCCGCTCTTCATTCAAATAATATTCTTTCAGTTCTTCAAAATCCGAATGAACATCATCCGTAAAACCACCATCTGAAATATCATTCTTTAATGTATCGTATAATTTTTTGCTCTGTTTGTTCATTTTACTTTCATTTTTGTAATTATATATTAAGACGTATTTAAGCTTTTTTAGTTCTTCAAAATAATATTTTTTTAATTATGAAGCCGTTGGAATATTTCACTTTATATATAACATTATTTTTTGATTTTGTAACTTTATTATTTAATTTTCATAAATATTTTTTTTGATTTTAAAATGAGTTTAATATGATTTACTTAGACAGAAATGAAAGTAATTACGGACCTGCACCCGCTTGTTTCGAAGCTTTGAAGAATGCAGATCTAACAAAATTAAGCTGGTACACAAAAGCTTATAAAAGAGGGGTAAAAAGTATTTTATCCGAAAGACTTTCAAAAGAACTAAATGTACCGGAAGAACAAATTGTTCTCGGTTATGGAGCCGAAGATTTACTAAAGCAAACAGTTCAATGCTATTTAGAAAAAGGAAGTAAACTTTTAATTCCTACTTATTCTTGGTGGTACTATAAAAGAATTGCTGATGAAGTTGACGGCATTACAATTGAATATCCTTTGCTTAAAGGTACGGACACATTCTACTATGATTTCGATGAAATGGTAAAAATCTATAATCGTGAAAAACCAAATATCATTTTTATTGCAAGCCCAAATAATCCTACCGGTAATGCACTCGAAATTACAGACATTGAAAAAATCGTCTCAAAATTTAAAGAATCCATTGTTGTTTTTGATGAAGCATACGCTCATCTCGGGAATAATGATTATGTTCGAAGTTTAATTGATAATAATCCTAACTTAATTCTTATCCGAACTTTCTCTAAATATTATGCTCTTGCGGGAATGCGAATCGGATATGGAGTAATAGGTAAAAATTTATCAGATGTTTCAAAATTTACAAACAGGTATTTAGGCTACCACAGATTATCGGAAGAAGTTGCAATTGCCGCATTAGACTCTAAAGATTACTACAAAGATATTGCTAACAAAATGAAAGAAGATAGAGAATTATTTTTTACCGAATTAAATAAACTCGATGGTTTTCAAGTTTTTAAATCATTTGCAAATTTCATTCTTGTTGAAATTCCTATGGAAATTATCAATCCTCTCAAAGAATTTTTATTAAGCAAAAATCTTTCTGTAAAATTTATGAACGAAGCACTATTAAATCATCATTTACGAATTACACTCGGAACACAAGAAGAGAACAGAATGCTGATTGAAGCAATCAAAGAGTTCATGAAAAAATGATAGACTGGTTTAACAAATTTATCAGTACGTTAAAGATGCTTGAGGTCGAAGAAGTCTTTGACCTCATTTTTTATCGTCCATTAGCATTTTTACTTGTAAAAATAGTTTATCCAACAAACATTACCCCAAACCAATTAACAGTTGCAGCAGTCATACTTGGAGTAATCGGAGGTATTTTTTACAGCTTAGGTAAACCCGAATATTTCGTTGTTGCCGGAATCTTATTCATACTTTACGATGTTTTAGATTGTAGTGACGGGCAGCTCGCTAGACTAAAAAAAAACGGAACTAAACTTGGGAGAATTCTTGATGGCGTTGCAGATTATATTGCTACAATTGCTGCCTATATTGGAATCGGGATTGGTCTCACAAAGTACACGGACAACGCTGCAACCTCTTGGGCTTTAACAGTTGGGGCAGGCATTACAAGTGCAATCCTTTCGATATTATTAGATTTTTACAGAAACAGATTCCTCGATATAGTTCTTAAAAGAGAAAGTGTATTGGAATCGGAACTGCAAGAGTTTAAAAGAGAAAATGAACGATTAAAAAATATTGAAGGAAAGCTTTTTGAAAAATGGATTATAAAAATCTATCTTCAATATTCTGAATTTCAAGTAAAAATGGCAAACAATAAAAAGAACAAAAGCAAACCCCTGATAAATTCCGATATATTTTATAAAAAAAATAAACTCATAATACATTTATGGACATACATTGGTCCTACAACGCAACTTACATTTATGATAATTTGCTCATTCTTTAATGCTCTGCATACATATTTAATCGGAATGATAATATTCGGAAATTTACTTGCCTTAATACTTTTTATTTGGCAAAAGAAAATTGATAACAGTTTAAACTTAAAAGGATAAAAATGAAAGCAGTTATTCTCGCAGCAGGAATTGCATCTCGGTTGCGCCCCTTAACAGATAACACTCCAAAATGTTTATTAGAACTTGGCGAAGATACTATTCTTGGCAGAACAATCAAAAATTTAATCAAAAATAATATCCAAGATTTTATTATTGTAACAGGATATCTTCAAGAACAAATAATTGATTATGTAAAAAATAATTTCCCTAAAATAAATATTGAATTTATCTACAACCCAAAATATGATTCCACAAATAATATTTATTCTTTGTGGCTAACAAAAAAAAGTGTGAAGGATTCTGATATTTTACTTTTAGATAGTGACATTCTTTTTGATTACAGAATTATTGAAAAACTGTTAAACTCTAAGCATAAAAATGTTTTGGCAGTAAAATCGGTTCATGAACTTGGTGAAGAAGAAATAAAAGTAATTCTTAATGATGATAAATCAATTTCTGAAATAAGCAAGGTGATTAATCCTAAACTTGCAATTGGTGAATCAATAGGAATTGAAAAATTTTCAAAAGAATATTCCTCAAAACTTTTTTCTATCTTAGATGAAATGATTCTAAAAGAAAACAAAGTCAATATTTTTTACGAAGCTGCATTTGAAAAATCTATAAAAAAAGGTTCAAAAATTTATATTGAAGATGTAGAAAATCTTAAATGTATGGAACTTGATACAGCTGAAGATATTGAAGCTGCAAAAGATGAAATCATTAAAGAAATAAAATAATTATTAAGATTTGGAATAGGAAGAATTAATGGAAAAAACTAATAACAATACTGAAATAGAACAACAGCTACAAGATTCTCAAGAAGATTTGTGGCGTATCTTTAGAATAATGTCGGAGTTTGTTGAAGGCTTTGAAGGAATGGCAAAAATAAAACCAAGTGTTTTAATTTTTGGTTCGGCAAGAACAAAACCCGAAGAGCACTATTACAAACTAACCGTTGAAACAGCTAAACAACTTGTCTATAAAGGCTTTGGAATTACAACAGGCGGTGGACCCGGAATTATGGAAGCAGGAAATCGCGGAGCTCAAGAAGCAAATGGAAGTAGCACAGGAATAAATATTGAATTACCTCACGAGCAAGGAGCAAATCCTTATATAGATACGGATAAACTTTTAACCTTCAGATATTTCTTTGTAAGAAAGTTAATGTTTTTTAAATATGCACAAGGTTACATAGTAATGCCCGGCGGATTCGGAACAGTTGATGAAGGCTTTGAAGTTCTAACTTTAATACAAACTGGTAAGACCAGTAAAGTACCAATTGTTTTTATGGGAAAAGAATTTTGGGCACCATTATTAGATTGGGTAAAAAATACTCAATTAAAAAACGGTTACATTAGTCCCGGAGATTTGGATTTATTTTCTGTAACCGATGATCCAAAAGAAGCTGCACAAATTATTTTCAACTTTCATAAAGGGAAAAAACTTACACCGAATTTTTAATGTTCTCTCAGTCTTCTCTGTGGTGAATAACTTTTCACCACAGAGAGTAGAGAATTACACAAAGGCTTATTTGAGCAAAATCATTTTCTTTGTTGCTACAAAATTACCTGCTTGTAGTTTATAAAAATAAATCCCACTGGACAAATTAGAGGCATCGAATTTAACTTGATAGTTCCCTTGATTTTGTTGCTCATTAACCAAGGTTGCCACTTCGTTTCCAAGAATATCATAAACTATCAATTTTACATTTGACATTTCACCGGTCATAGAATTAGTAAACCGTTTCACATTTGACGGAATAGTATAATTTATTGTTGTTACCGGATTAAATGGATTTGGATAGTTTTGAGATAAATTATATTCAGTCGGTAATATTTCATTGCTGTTTTCATCTATATCAGTTTTTGTAGGAGCTGCATAAGCTCTTATTAAATAAGCAAAAACAGAATCTCCTGCATCGCTGGAAGAAATATAATACCAAGCAGGGTTTCCCGAACTCGGATTATTAAGATAAGTAAAACTATGATTATCTGCCTTTTCTTGTTCTGTTATCATAATTCTATTTTTTTCAGGGTAAGTACCTTCAACAACAAAAGCAGCAACAAATGGTTTTGATATATCTATATTATCTTCTGAAACATCTACGGTAACCCAGTTAGGCCAAGGCTCAGGATAAGGATATGAAGGTTTTTCAGTAATTGTAGAAGTAACTGTCAAATCTTTTAATTTTTTACCAAGTGGCGTTGGTCTCACTGAACCTGTATATTGATAAATTCCTCCATATACGGAACCTGCTTGGCGAAGCGCTACTTTTATTGAATCCAATTTGGAATTAGGAACACCATCAAAGACCACACATACAGTATCCTTATCACTTAAACGTAAAACTCCGGTTGGTTTATTTTTATCATAAGCCAATTCAACTGTAGCAGTTTCGCCCGAAGTAACACAGCCGTATTTATAAGTACTTTCTATGTTACTGTTAGAAATAACAAAAGTAATTTTCTCTATAGTATTTCCAAATTCAGGATATGTGTATTCAGTTTTAGGATTCAGTTCATTTACTTCAATATTTCCGTTACCATAAAAGATAACAGCTCTAAATTTTAATCCTTCAATATTGTAGTTATCAAAATTAACCGTTAAATTTTTTCCGTTAACAAATGAAATATAATCGGCAGCACCTCTTTCAACAGTAACATCTTCTGACACATAATTCGGGTTAAAAATACTTAACGAGTTAACAGGAGTAATATTTTCGGTAGAGTAACCCCATTTAGAATCTATACCCGGATCATGGACAATATTTGCTAAAAACCAATGTTCTAGAGATTCAGCAAATCTTAGGTTAGTTGCTACATCTAATTTACTTAATGCATCATTTATACCTGAAATTTCTACTTTCTTACTTTTAACAAACTTACTTAGAAAATCACTACCGAATTGTTCATACATATAAGTAAAATATCTTGCGGCTCTTGAATAATCACTTAATACATCATCATTCTCGGCAAGGTTTCTCCAATCAAAAAGATAATGATTATACTCTCCGTTAAACAAGCTTTGATTATAAACGGGATATCCGCATAAAACTTCCGAGACAAGAGAACAACCTTCATTCATAAAAACTAATTGTCTTGGCTTACTGGAAGTTCCATCATGATAATTAAAATGAATCATATGTTGAAATTCGTGAGCAGTTGTGCTCATTACATTTTCTAAACCTGCTTGTGTACTAAGATTAGCAGGGTCTGCATCAAGATAATAAATTTCTGCATTATTACTATTTTCAGTAAATATTTCATTTATAGAATTAAAATATCCGGCAACGTAACCGCCACTTCCGTCAGAACCGTCTTTTATATTAAGAATAAGGATTATAATTTTATCATCACCATCAACATTCGGAGGATCACCAAAAGTAGATGTAGTAATATCATAAATTCCTCTATTTGGATTAGCCGGAGTTGAATTATCGAAAGCATTCATAACTGCAGTTACATTATCAGCAGTAACTCTCGAATTCCAGATATCATCTTCAACAAAAATATAACAATTTGTTCCAACTGCTCTACAAGTAGAGGCAACAGAATAATACTCTTGATTTGTAAAATCAATAGAAAACCATGATTTTTTGCTCCCAACTGTAAAATTCCAAGCAGATTTTTTAAGTAGTTTTTGTGTTTCAAAATATGTAGGATTTTCTCTTAAAAATTTTTCAACTTTCTCATTTTCTTTTTTAAGTAAAATTTGAGGATCGAGCTTATAAGATTTACGAACTTCCGTTTCTTTCGCCAATTCTACTTTAGAATATTGTGCCCATATATTACTTGTTAAAAGAAAAGACACTAAAATTAATATCAGATTTTTTTTCATTTTTCACCTTCTTTAGTTTGTTTTTCAATTTTTTTATTTTCGGTTACAATTAATTTTGTACCGATTTCATTTTTTATTTTATCCGAATAATAAATTATAAAACTTTCACCTTGTTTTTGTTTCAAACTATCTTGCATTTCTTTTGGGCAATCTAAAACATAAACTAACGAATCATTTACATTTAACGCCAATTCTACAAAAGGCTCATTTCCTACCATAATTATTGTACCTTCTACATATTTTAAACTATCTGATTTAGAAATATTTTCTTGAATCTTAACTTCATTTTTTGAACTGCAAGAAACTAACCAAGATATTGCAATAAAACCGAATAATATTATTAACTTAGTCTTCATATTTACCTCTTAGAGTTTTAATTATTGTATTTCATATATAAAAAATAATTTTTTAATATCAAACATATACATAAATTTATACTGAAATAAACAATTGTCCAAATCACATTAAATGTTTTTATATATTTGCTGTATGAATTAACAAGGAGTTGTAATGTTTAACACAAAAACTTATGAAAACAGAAGAGAAACTTTAAAGCAAGAATTTTCCAAAGGTGTTTTACTTTTTTTGAGTAATAATGAAATGCCTATGAATTTTGCATCCAACACTTACCACTATAGACAAGATAGCACTTTCCTTTACTATTGGGGCTTAAATGAACCCGGTGTTGCCGCAATAATTGATCTCGAAAAAAATGAGGAAATAATCTTTGGTGATAATCGTCCTGTTGATGATATAATTTGGATGGGACATGATGATACGATCAAAAATAAAGCTGAGAAAGTTGGCGTTCATAAGGTTAAATCTTTTTCCAAATTGAGTAATTATTTAGATAAAGCAAAAAAAAATAAAAGGAACATTCACTTCCTCCCGCAGTACAGAGCTGATAACGTTTTGTTTTTATCTAAATTATTAAATATTAAACACTCAAAGATAAATGATAAAGTATCCAAAAAATTTATTAAAGCTGTTGTAAAACAAAGATCTATAAAGAGTAATGAAGAAATTGTTGAAATAGAAAAAGCCCTTGATATAAGCTACGAAATGAATACTCTTGCAATGAAATTGACTAAACCCGGAATTATTGAAAGAGAAGTTTTTGGTGTGGTTGAAGGAATTGCTTTATCGAAAGGCAACGGAGTTTCCTTCCCAATAATCTTCTCCGTTCACGGAGAAACTCTGCACAACCATTCTCATAATAATGTTATGAGGGCCGGACAAATTGCCGTACTTGATTCCGGTGCAGAAACAACTGAAGGTTACGCCAGCGATATTACAAGAACATTCCCCGTTAACGGTCAATTCACAAAAAAACAAAAAGATATTTATAATATTGTTCTCGATTCCCAACTTCAAGCAATAAAAATGATAAAACCGGGAATTAAATTCAAAGATATTCATTTACAAGCTGCAAGAGTTATTACTTCAGGATTAAAGGATATAGGTTTAATGAAAGGAGATGTAGATGAAGCAGTAGCGGCAGGTGCACATGCTTTATTTTTTCCTCATGGACTCGGGCATATGATGGGCTTAGATGTACATGACATGGAAAATCTTGGTGAAAATTATGTCGGTTACAATAAATCAATTGAAAGAAGCAATCAGTTTGGATTGGCTTATTTGAGATTAGGTAAAAAATTGAAAGAAGGTTTTGTTATTACCGTAGAACCCGGTTGCTATTTTATTCCCGCATTAATTGAGCAATGGAAAAAAGAGAAGAAACATGCGGAATTTATCAACTATTCTACTGTAAAAAAATATAACAACTTTGGTGGCATACGAATTGAAGATGATATTCTTTTAACTAAAAATGGTTACAAAATTTTAGGGAAACCAATTCCTAAAACAGTTGAAGAAGTTGAAGAGGCTTGTTCAAAAAAATAATTTTTTATGGAAGACAATTTTAACTCTTTATTATCTGATATTGATCATGTTATCCCGAAAGAAAGAGTTTATACTGATAAGCTAAGAACTTTTGCCTTTGGTACAGACGCAAGTTTTTATAGATTAACTCCTAAACTTGTTGTAAAAGTTATTTCTGAAGAAGAAGCTATTCATGTAATTAAAGCATGTTACAGACTAAATATTCCAATCACATTTAGAGCTTCGGGCACAAGTTTATCCGGACAATCAATCTCCGCTTCGGTTTTACTTGTTGCCGATAGAAGTTGGAATCAGATAAAGATTAGTGATGATAAGCAATCAATTACTCTTTCGCCAGCAACACTTGGCATACAAGCAAATTTAAGATTAAATGAGTTTAATAAAAAAATTGGTCCCGACCCGGCTTCGATAAATGCTGCAACTGTTGTTGGCATAGCATCAAACAATGCAAGCGGAATGACAAGTGGTACTGAAAAAAATTCTTACAACACTCTTAAAGATTTAAGAATAATTTTTTCTGACGGAACACTTCTTGATACTTCCGACCAAAAGAGCTGCCAAGATTTTCTTAAAACTCATAAAGATATAATAACTGAAATTAAAAACATTGAATCTGAAATATCAAATAATAATGAATTAAAAGATAGAATTGAGAAAAAATATAAAATAAAAAATACAACCGGTTACGGAATAAATTCCTTTACAGATTACCAAGCCCCTACAGATATAATTAAACATTTAATGATTGGAGCTGAAGGTACACTTGGTTTTATTTCTGAAATTACTTTAAACACAGTTCCCTCTTTACCTAACAAAGCTTCATCATTAATTATTTTTCCAAGTGTAAAAGGTGCTTGTTCGGCAATACCAATCTTAAAAAAACTACCGGTGGATGCTGCAGAAATTATGGATAGAGCATCTTTAAAATCAGTAGAAAATAAAAAAGGAATGCCAGAATACTTAAAAGAATTAAATGAAAATGCAGCTGCATTGCTCATTGAAACTTCCGCAGAAACAATTGAAGCATTGGATAAAAATATTTCTGAAATACAATCTAATTTGAAATCAATTGAAACCATAAGACCTATTGAGTTTACTAAAATTCCTACCGAATATTTAAAGTTATGGAAAATTAGAAAAGGACTTTTTCCTTCCGTGAGTAAGTCAAGAAAACCCGGAACAACCGTAATCATTGAAGATGTAAATTTTACGACAAATAAACTTGCCGATGCCGTAATGGATTTACAAAATCTTTTCAAAGTTCATGATTATACTAAAACTATTATTTGGGGACATGCACTTTCCGGAAATATTCATTTTGTATTTGCACAGGATTTCAATGATATAAATGAAGTAAAACGTTATCAAAAATTTATGCAGGATGTTGTTAAGTTAGTTGTAAAAAAATATGACGGCTCCTTAAAAGCGGAACATGGAACGGGGAGAAATATGGCTGCTTTTGTAAAGTATGAATGGGGACATGAAATTTATAATTTAATGCTGAGAATAAAAAAAGCAATTGACCCGACTGAGATCCTTAATCCCGGTGTGTTAATCAATTTAGATGAATTAATTTATATTAAAAACATAAAAGAAACCCCGATTGTAAATCCCATGATTGATAAATGTATAGATTGTGGTTTCTGTGAAAATATTTGTCCTTCTAAAAATTTGACATTAACACCTCGACAAAGAATAGCGGTTTGGAGGGAAATTAATAGACTTGAAAAAAGTAATGGCAGCAAAGAAATAATTAATGAGTTGCAAACAAGTTATAATTACTTTGGGAACAACACTTGTGCAACCGATGGTTTATGTGAGCTTAGCTGTCCGGTTGATATTGATACCGGCAAGCTTATAAAAACTATCCGTAAAGAGAACATTATTCCATTGAATAGTAAAATTGCTGATTTCTTTGTAAATCATTTTAGTAAAATTACATTCTTATTAAAGAAAATTTTAAGTTTGGTAAATTTTATTAGAAATATTTTGGGTGTAGGTTTTCTACACAATATATCGATGTTCTTGAGGAAAATTTCAAACAATAAAATCCCAATGTGGAATAAATTTTTACCAAAAGGTTCAGGTGCTGATTTTAAGGATATAATTCAAGAGAACAATAACAAAGAAATTATTTATTTCCCAAGTTGTATCAGCAGATCAATGGGAACCTATTCCGATAGCAAATTTAAGGAAGACCAATCTACAGTATTCAAAAGACTTTTAACCAAAGCAGGTTTTAATATTATATATCCTAAGAACTTAAATAATTTATGTTGCGGAATGCCTTTTTCAAGTAAAGGTTATATTGATGCAGCAAACAAAAAAGCTGATGAGTTATACAACTCGCTAAAAGAAATAAATAAAAAAAATAATATTCAGGTTGTTTTTGATACTAGTCCGTGTGTTAAAACTTTTAAGGAATATTTAGGAAAAAATAAATTAACCGATATTACAATTTATGACAGTGTTGAATTTATTGCTGATGAAATTTTACAAAATTTAGAAATAACCAAAACTAACGAACCGATTGCAATTCATTCTACATGCAGTACAACCAAAATGGAACTTGTAGATAAACTATTAAACATTGCAAATGCTTGTTCTGATAAAGTTATTGTTCCCGAAGATATAAATTGTTGCGGATTTGCAGGTGATAGAGGTTTTACATTTCCTGAATTAAATAACTCAGCACTTTCTAATTTGAAAAAAACAGTAGTTAAAAATAATTGCAGAAGTGGTTATTCTTCGAGCAGAACTTGCGAAATTGGTTTATCGCTCTACAGCGGCATTGAGTACAATTCAATCATTTACTTAGTTGATAAATGCAGCAACGGATAAAGCAATATTAAGAAACCTGCTTATTAATTTGCTTAAACAAAAATGTCTCTTCTTGCAACAAATCATTTAAAGTTAAATCTTTAACTGCATTATCAATTGAATATTGAATTATTCTCCATAAAGATCTTACTGAACAATTCGCAGTATGCTTACAAATCATCATTTCATTATCAGATATATGAGAGTTACAATAATTTATATCAAAAAATTTTTCGCCAAGAACATCAAGAATATTACTAATAAGCATCTCTTTGGGATTTCTCGTTAAAGCATAACCGCCAAGTCTTCCGCGTTCACTTTCTAATAAACCACCAAGTCTTAAAATACGTAAAATTTTTGCAACATTATGTTGAGATAAATTTTCGTGTTCACTAATTTCGGGAATAGTTAAACCGACACCTTTATTGTAGGCATAACCAAGTCTTACCAAAAGCCTTAAACCATATTCTTCTTGTGTTGTAAATTTCATTGTAGCAAAATACTTTTTTTAGTTTTCTTTATTGAGAGCAATTTTATAACCGCACATTCTTTGAACTATAAAAATCCGAGATTTAATTTTGCTTCATCACTCATCATATCTTTATTCCATGGAGGTTCCCAAACCAGATTTATGTTCACTTCATTTACTTCATCTATCTCTTTAATTTTTTGTTGTACCTCGATAGGCAAAGACTCAGCAACAGGACAAGCGGGAGAAGTTAATGTCATCGTGATTTCAACATCGGCATTATCTTCAACTTTTACATTGTAAATCATTCCCAGCTCATAAATATTAACCGGAATTTCAGGATCGTAAACTGTTTCTATCACAGATATAATTTTTTGTTCTAAATAACCTTTGTCAACCATAATATTTTTCCTTATGAAAACATTTTTTTTACTTTAAGTAAAGCTTTAATTAATATATCAACCTCTTCAATTTTATTATAAATTGAAAAAGATGCTCTTGCCGTAGCAGGCAGATTAAATCTCTTTATCAGCGGCATTGTACAATGATGACCGGTTCTAATTGCAATTCCATCCGTGTCTATTATTGTTCCAATATCGTAAGGATGAATGCCTTCTATGACAAAAGAAATTACAGATACCTTTTTATCTGAAGTTCCGATAATTTTTAAGCCGTCAATTTCATTTAATTTATCTGTTGCATACTTTAGCATTTTATGTTCATACTCTTTAATTTCGGAAAAGTTGAAAGAACTTAAATAATCAATAGCTGCACCAAGTGCAATGCCACCAACAATATTCGGAGTTCCCGCTTCAAACTTTTGAGGTAAATCTTCATAAGTTGTTTTTTTAAAAGTTACTTCTCTTATCATATCTCCACCACCTTGAAACGGTGGCATCTTTTCTAAAAATTCAGTTTTACCGTAAAGAACACCTATGCCGGTCGGACCAAAAACTTTGTGACCGGAAAAGACATAAAAATCACAACCTAATTTTTGCACATCAATCGTTGTGTGCGGAACCGCTTGTGCACCATCAAGCAAAACAGGTACATTATTTTCGTGAGCTTTCTTAACAATTTCTTTTACCGGATTTATTGTTCCAAGTGCGTTAGAAATGTGAACAATTGATACCAACTTAGTTTTTTTCGAAAAAAGTTTTTCATATTCTTCAAAAATAAACTCGCCTTTATCATTTACTGGAACTACTTTCAGATTTAATTTTTTTCTTTCGCAAAGTAATTGCCAAGGGACTATATTTGAATGATGTTCCATGTGCGAAATTATTATTTCGTCACCTTCCTTAAAATAATTTGCTTTACAAAATGAATTAGCTATAAGATTAATTCCTTCAGTAGCACCCCTCACAAAAATTATTTCAGAAACACTCATTGCATTTAAAAACTCTTTAATTTTAAGTCTTGCTCCTTCATACGATTCCGTAGCAAGCTCACTTAAAAAATGCAATCCTCTGTGGATGTTAGCATTTTCATAGGAATAATATTGTGTTATTGCATTAATAACTCTCTGCGGTTTTTGTGAAGTTGCTGCATTATCAAAATAAATTAAAGGTTTGTTATTTACTTTTCTTTTCAAAATAGGAAAATCTTTTCTCACTTCATCTACATCAAACTTGCGATAATTTTTTTTTGATTTTTTTGTAGTTATAAAAGACTGATCAAAATTCATTAAAATTCTTCTCTATGTAAATTTTCAAAAATTGTATGATTAATTTTTTCTCTAAGCGATTGAATATTACATTGGCTTATAACATCATCAACAAACGCTCTTATCAACATCGAACGAGCCGATTCAGCAGGTACACCTCTTGAACGAATATAGTAATATGCTTTTTCGTCTAATTTACCAACTGTTGCTCCATGCGAACATTTTACATCGTCAGCATAAATTTCTAATTGCGGTTTAGCGTTTATTGTTGCCTCATCAGAGAGCAAAATGGATTTATTTGATTGAAAAGCATTTGTCTTTTGTGCAATTTTGTTAACATAAATCTTTCCCGAAAAAACTCCTGTTGCTTTATCGTCAAGAATTCCTTTGTACAATTCATTGCTTTCACAATTCGGATGGGCATGATCAATAAAAGTATGATGATCGATATGCTGCTCTTCGTTTCCGAGATATAAACCATAAAGATGCAGTTCAATATTTTCACCATCTAATTTAGTATTTATATCATTACGAGCAATTCTACTCCCAAAAGAAAGTGAAAAATGGTTGAATACACTTTGCTCTTTTTGAATTATTTCCGTTTTATCAATGTGATAAGCTTTTTTTGATTCACTTTGTAATTTGTAAAAACTAACATTAGCATTTTCATCAATATAAATTTCAGTAATTATATTTGTAAAATATTCCAGCTCGCTTGTACTGATATATTCAGTTATAATTTTGGCTTGCGAATTTTCTTCGGCAACAATTAAATTCCTCGGTTGTATTAAGTTTTTTTCTTTTCCATCTGTAGAAATATTCAAAATGTGAATAGGTTTTTCAGCTATTTGATTTTTGGGTAAATAAATTACAAATCCATCGTAAGTAAAAGTTTTATTTAAATAATCAAAAGAGTTTTCAACAGTTTCCTTTTTTGAAATGTATTGCAACAAAAACTCTTTATTCACTTTGGACTGATTATAAAAGCTATCAATAATAACACCGTTTTGTAGATTTCCGATTTTAGACAATTCATCATTAAAAATTCCATCAACTAGAACAATTAGATGCACATCTAAGCCAGGAATTAAATATTCAGAGATATTTTCAATATTGTTTTCTCTCTGTTTCAGAGGTGAAGGGATAAATTGTTCATTAAAAATATTATAAACATTTGTATATTTCCATTCTTCATCTTTTTTGGTTGGAAATTTAGAATCGTTAAAACCCTCGAACGCATTTTTTCTTAAATCATCAAAAGCACCATCATTGTTTAATTTATGAAACTCTTTGAAGTTTTCCGAATACCATTTTTTAATACTATTTTCACTACTCATAAAAATTCATCCTCTCTTTATTTAAACTTCTGCAGATTGTTCTTTAATTAACCAATCGTAACCATGTTTTTCAAGTTCCAACGCTAGAGTTTTATCGCCTGATTTAACTATTTTACCTTTATATAGAACATGCACAAAATCGGGAACAATGTAATCAAGTAACCTTTGATAATGGGTTACCAAAATTACAGCATTGTTTTCGTTCTTAAATTTATTTACGCCACGAGCTACAACTTTTAGTGCATCAATGTCTAAACCGGAATCAGTTTCATCGAGCACAGCAAGTTTGGGATTTAGTGTGAGCAACTGTAAAATTTCGTTACGTTTCTTTTCTCCACCAGAAAACCCTTGATTAACAGAACGCCCGATAAGTGAATTATCCATATTTAGAATTTCTGTCTTTTCTTTTATTAAAGCGAGAAAATCTTTAGCTGAAATTTCCTCCTCGCCTCTGTGTTTTCTAATTTCATTGAGAGCAGTTTTTAGAAATACGGAATTACTTACACCCGGAATTTCTATTGGATATTGGAATGCCAAGAACAAACCTTCTCTTGCTCTTTCATCAGGTTCCATTTCAATAATATCATGGTTATTAAAAATTATTTCACCTTCCGTAACTTCGTAAGCTTCACTGCCTGCAAGAACATTGGCAAGTGTACTTTTACCCGAACCGTTCGGTCCCATTATTGCATGAATCTCACCGGCATTAACTGATAAATCAAGTCCCTTTAAAATTTCATTTCCTTCAACATTAGCGTGAAGATTTTTAATTTTGATCATTTAATTTTATCCTTTTCTTCTAAATTATTTTTTTTCTTTTTTTATATCTTTTTGCCCATTTCCTGGTGCTTTCGGTTAGCCTACACTTCCTTCCAGACTTATAGCTAATAGCTTTTGTGCTTCAACTGCAAATTCCATCGGTAATTCATTAAACACTTCTTTGCAAAATCCGTTTACAATCATATTCACAGCATCTTCGGTACTTATACCTCTTTGGTTTAGATAAAAGATTTGGTCTTCCCCGACTTTTGATGTAGTTGCTTCATGTTCAACTTGAGCATTGGGATTACCAATTTCCAAATAAGGAAATGTATGAGCACCGCATTCATTACCCATAAGCATTGAATCGCATTGAGAGAAGTTTCTTGCGTTTTCAGCATTCTTCGAAACTTTAACTAATCCTCTGTAAGAATTATCACTTCTACCTGCAGAAATGCCTTTGGAAATAATTGTGCTCTTTGTATTCTTTCCAATATGAACCATTTTTGTTCCGGTATCTGCTTGCTGAAAATTATTTGTTACTGCAACAGAATAAAACTCACCTACAGAATTATCACCTCTTAGCACACAACTCGGATATTTCCAGGTAACTGCAGAACCGGTTTCTACTTGCGTCCAAGATATTTTAGAATTGTTTCCTTTACATATTCCTCGCTTTGTTACAAAATTATAAATTCCACCTTTACCGTTTTTATCACCCGGGAACCAGTTCTGCACAGTTGAATATTTAATTTCCGCATTATCCAAAGCAATAAGCTCAACAACAGCGGCATGAAGCTGATTAGTATCTCGCATCGGAGCAGTACAGCCTTCGAGATAACTAACATAACTGCTATCATCTGCAATTATTAAAGTTCTTTCAAATTGTCCGGTATCCATTGCATTTATTCTAAAGTAAGTTGAAAGCTCCATTGGGCAGCGAACGCCTTTGGGAATATAGACGAAAGAACCGTCACTGAAAACAGCCGAATTAAGTGCTGCAAAATAATTATCAGTAACAGGTACAGATGTTCCGATATATTTTTTTACAAGTTCCGGATATTCCTTAATAGCTTCGGAAATCGAGCAGAAAATGACACCTTTTTCTGCTAAAGTTTCTTTAAATGTTGTAGCCACAGAGACCGAATCAAAAACCGCATCTACGGCAACTCCGGTTAATCTTTTCTGTTCTTCGAGAGGAATTCCTAATTTTTCGAAAGTGGCAAGAAGTTCAGGATCTACTTCATCTAAACTTTCGAGCTCCGGTTTCTTTTTAGGAGCTGAATAATATCTTAAATCCTGATAATCAATTCTATCATACTTTACTTTTGCCCAATTCGGTTCTTTCATTGTAAGCCAATGCTTGTAAGCTTTTAATCTCCATTCTGTCATCCACTCAGGTTCATCTTTCTTTTCAGAAATTTTCTTTATAATATCTTCATTCAATCCTTTCGGAAATTCATCTGTTTCTATATCCGTTACAAATCCCCATTTATATTCAGAACTTGTATGCTCGTTTATTAACTGAACATCTTCTCTGGATTCTTCTTTACTCATTAAATAACTCCTATTTTTAGAAAGTAATTCTAAGTAATCTTGACAAAAAAGTCAAGATTAAACTCGTGATTTATTTATGATTATAAAAATCGATAAATTATTATTATTAAAGCAAAATTATCTACTATAGTGAAAGATAATTTGGGAATATTATAGTAAGTAAATTAAAGGGGAATTTAAGATTTGTTTTGGCCTAACTTAACAACAGATCACTAAAGAATATTTCGTCTTCTCCCTGTATGAATTCCAAAATGATAATAAAAGTATTTAATTTCTTTGTCTTAAAATTTCAAAGAGTAAAATACCTGTTGCAACCGAAACATTGAGACTTTGGATTTTACCTTTCATCGGAATCTTGGCTAGAAAATCACACTTTTCTGCAACATGCTGTCTGATTCCCTTTTCTTCGTTTCCCATAATTAAAGCAATCGGCTGCTTGTAATCTATTTTTGTATAATTTACAGAATTACCCAATTTAGAACCGACAATCCAATATCCGTTCTGCTTTAGAATATCTATAGTTTGGGCAAGATTATTTATCCTTGCAATTTTAACATAACTTACTGCTCCTGCAGATGTTTTTTGAACTGTGTTATTTACGGAAGCACTATTACGAGTTGTGGTAATAATCCCGTTTACACCTGAACATTCAGCTGATCTTATTATTGCACCAAGATTGTGTGTGTCTTGAATTGAATCGAGAACTAATATAAGTGGAAATTCTGATTCTTCAGCTTCGATTAAGATTTCATCTAATTCAGAATAATCAAATGAACTTTTGAGGGCTATAACTCCTTGTGTATTTTTACCTTCGGACAATTGATTAAACTTGCTATTTGATATTTGTGTAAGCTTAATATTTTTTTGCTTAGCTAAGTTTTTTATTTGCTCTATAACAGAACCATGCTGCCCGAATTGTAGATAAATCTGATCTAACTTAGTTTTAGATTTTAAAGCTTCAATAACCGGCTTACGACCAAAAATTTTTTGCATAATTTTTATTTCGAGAAATAGTTCGTCAACTCTTCTATTTCGATATTTTCCTGATCACCGCTATTCATATCTTTTACTTGAACTTGATTTTTAATAAGTTCATCACCACCAACAAAAATTACATATTTAGCATTTAATTTGTTTGCCTCTCTCATTTGGGCTTTTACGCTTCGTGATAAATAATCAAACTCAACCTTAAAATTTTTATTTCTTAAGTTTGAAGCAAACTCAAAAACTTTTTCATTTTCTTCTTTTGTTATATCTACAATATAAATATCAATTTCGTCATCCTTTACTTGAAAAGCTTCTTCGGTTTTACAAGCAAGTAAAATTCGTTCTATTCCTGCTGCAAAACCTACTGCAGGAATCGAAGGTCCGCCCAACCATTCAATTAAAGGATTATATCTTCCGCCGCCGCAAAGTGCACTTTGAGAACCAACGGATGTACTTAGAATTTCGAAAGTTGTATGAGTATAATAATCTAATCCTCTTACAAGTTTTGGTGAAACCTCAAAAGGAATATCAGCAACATTTAAAAGAGTTTTCACTTTTTCAAAATGTTGATTACTTTCAGTTTTTAAAAATTCTAAAATCGAAGGAGCATTATCAACAATTTGTTGATCGTTTTTATCTTTACTATCAAGTATTCTTAACACATTTGTTTCAAATCTTCTTTGACTCTCTTCGGAAAGTTGATTTAGTTTCGGTTTTATGAATTCTTTAAGAGCATTTGTGTAAGCGGTTCTTTCTTCAGAAGTCCCTAATGAATTTATTAAAACAGTTAAATTTTTAAGTCCTGTTTTTTTTAAGATGTTATAAGCAACTTGAATTATTTCGGCATCGAGCGAAGGATTATTACTCCCGATTGCTTCAATTCCGAATTGATGAAATTGCCTCAATCTTCCGGCTTGTGGTCTTTCTTGTCGGAACATTGGAGAAATGTAAAACAGCTTGTGCAGACCGGCTTGTTTACCAAGTGAGTGTTCAATAAAAGCACGAACTACCGAAGCGGTCATTTCAGGCCGCAGCGTAATATTATTTTCGCTTTTATCCGTAAACGAATACATTTCTTTACTGACTATATCAGTTTCGTTTCCGATACCTCTGGCAAAAAGTTCCGTATGTTCAAAAACCGGAGTACGAATTTCTTTATAGTTAAAAACTTCCATTTCATTTTTAACAATGTTTAACAGATATTCCCACTTCTTAATTTCATCGGGTAGAATATCATTTGTACCTTTTATTGATTTAATCATAGCTTCAAAAGTTAAGTTTAGTATTAGAAGTTTAACATTAGGAAATACTATTTTCGCCATTTTGAAAAACAGCAAAAATTTCCTCTTCAGTTTTTGCACTTAAGATTTTTTTTCTTATGTCTTCATTATTCATTAACAGAGAAATTCGGCTTAACAGTTTTATATGAGGAGCGACCAAATTATCTTTACCAATTAAAAGGAATAATAGATTAACGGGCTTACCGTCTAATGCTTCAAAATCAATAGGTTCTTTTGTTTTTCCGAATGCTGCAAGAATTTCTTTAACTTGATTTGTTTTGCAATGTGGAATTCCGAAACCGTGCCCCACACCGGTTGACATAATTTTTTCTCTTTCCATAATGGAATCCTTAATATCTTTAAGATTAAGAACTCTTTTATCATCTTTAAAAACATTTAACAACTCATCAATAGCTTCTTCTTTTGTTGCAGCTTTAAGTTCGGGTATAATTGTATCCTTATTTAATACTTCACAAATTTTCATAAAATAATTTCCTTATAAAAAAATTTTAACTTATTAAGTTAATAAAGGATATTAGTATTTTCAATCCCTTTTATAAACTTGGGAAAATAAATCTTATTTTACTTGCAGAGTTATACACATTAAGTTAAATTCCATTATAAATTTACAAATTGTGAGGCTTAAATGGATATTCAAAACAAAACCGTTTTAGTTTTAGGAGCTTATGGTTTGGTTGGTAACGCAGTAACAAGAAAACTTATCGCCGAGAACCCAAAACAAATCATTGTAACATCTCTTTTCAAAGAAGAAGCAGAATCATATGCAGAAAAATTAATTAATGAATTTCCTCAATTACCCAAAGATTATTTTATTCCTTGGTGGGGAAATATTTTTGTAAGAGAAGAATTTAAGGATACAAATCGTTTTGAAATTTTAAACGATACAGTAAAAAGAAAAATTCTGCTAAAAGATATTATGGAAGAAATGACTCCTGATATTTTACAAGCTTCATCTCTTTACAAACTCATACTTAAATATAAACCGGATATAATAGTTGATTGCATAAACTCTGCAACCGGAATTGCATATCAGAATATTTATTCAACTTACCATAAAATAACAAAAACAATTGAATCTGATTCTACAAGAGAAGATATTATTGAAGAAACCGAAAAACTTCTTTGCACACAATATATTCCTCAACTGATAAGACATATTCAAATTTTGTATAATTCCATGAACGAAGCAAAAACAAGCATTTACATTAAGATTGGAACAAGCGGCACAGGTGGCATGGGACTAAATATTCCCTACACACACAGTGAGGAAAGACCGTCTAGAGTTTTACTAAGCAAATCCTCTGTGGCAGGTGCACATACACTTCTTTTATTCCTAATGGGAAGAACTCCCGAGGGTGCAATAACCAAAGAGATTAAACCTACCGGAGCAATTGCTTGGAAAAGAATTGCGTTTGATGAAATCAAAAAAAGAGGAAAAACGATTGACTTGGTTGACCCGACTTTCGAGAATGTAATTAAATTGGATGATGAATTACAATTAAGTCTAAATACAAAATTTAAAACAACAGGAGAAAAATTAAAATCGGTTTTCATTGATACAGGTGAAAACGGCACTTTTTCGAGAGGTGAATTTGAAGCAATAACCGCACAAGGTCAAATGGAATATGTTACTCCTGAAGAAATTGCAGATGACGCTATTTTTGAAATTAGAGGTGGAAATACAGGGCACGATATTATCAATGCTCTTGATAATGCTACTCTTGAACCTACTTACCGCGCCGGCTATTTGCAACATTCCGCAGTTGAAAAGCTTGAGGAATTAGAAGAATTACATGGCATCGATAGTGTTGCTTTTGAATTGCTCGGACCACCAAGATTATCAAAACTTTTGCATGAATTGAATTTAATCAGAAAAGTTGTTCCCGAAATGGAAACAATAAGCAAGTATAATCCCGTTCAATTATCAACTGAAGTAAATGATTATTTAGCTAAAAATAAAAAACTAAGAAGTGAAATCATTTCTATTGGAATTCCTATTCTACTGCCTGATGGAAAATCGTTACTTCGGGGGAATGAAATGAAGATACCTCCTTTTAGAGGGAAAAATAAATTAAAAGTTACAGATACCAACATAAACCATTGGGCAAGTGACGGTTGGGTAGATTTAAGAAAAGAAAATATGGAATTATGGATAAACAGAATAAATTCAATTATTAATGAAGCATCTTCAATATCAGTTGATGATACAAGCTCTATGCATGTAAGGACAAAAAAATATTGGAATGATTTCAGAAAAATCAATATTGGTAAAGTTGTAAGCTGGCTCTTCATCCACGAAGAAAAAGGCAAGAGAATGAAATCTTAGTTCGAGATAAATAAAACCTGTTAGTTAAAAATAATTAGCAGGCTTTTATCTTTATTCATATTTTATATTTTTAAGTTCAAAAATTCCATACTTAAACTTTCCTGAAGATAAATTCCATTCAAGCTCAAATTTATTTGGAACTTTGTAACCATTATCCAAAGTTTTATATTCACTATAATAAATAGTATATAGTGATTCTTCATAATCATTAAAAACAGCTTTGTATTTATCTTTAGTCTCAATTTTTGAAATCAAATTGTTTTCATCAAAATAGAGTTTAGCTACAATTGAAGATTCGCCCTCTTGAAATTTGATTTCCACTATATTTGAATCAAGCACACTCCAAATTAAATTTTCACTTTGTATTAAGTTAAAAGGATAGTAAACCGACATGGACAAATACCTGAACAAACTACTTTTATCAATTTCTTTTCCCCAAGAATCGCCAATAGTTATGCTGGAAGCAAGCTTGATTAATACATTCGCCTTATTATTGCAGTAGCTCTCAATAGTTTTTATAGAAAATAGTTTTGATTTTGCCATTTCCGAAAACCATAAATAATTTGGTTTCTGTAAATTAAAATAAGCCGAAACTTCCACAGGCTGCCACTCTGAATTTAAATCAGTTTTAAGTTTGCCCATAAAATTTATTGTTGCAAAATTAGGAATAGACAAACTATCTTTTAATACTGCTTTTATATAGTTCTGTATAATACTCGGTTGATTCTCTATAATTGAATAGGAAAAAGATTCTTTTTTAGTAAAGTCTGTAGTATTTTTTATTTCATTAATCTTTTTGTTAGTACTATGATTAGTTAATAAAAAACCACCTAAAAAGAAACCACCCAAAAGTAAAAAAAGTATTGTTACAGCCGAAAGTATAAATTTTTTCATAAGGTAATATATTAAACTTCTGTGAAATTTTTTGTTACAAAATTATAGAAAGATATGTTCTCAATCCTTGCAGATTAAAGCCAATTCAAGACTGTCTTTTTTATTCGGATGCAGTTAAAATATGCCTTACCGTTCTACTTGAATCAGCAGGAGTGAATAAATATCCGCCGATAGGATTAATTAAAAGTGCAGAGCCTTCTAATTTTATAATTCCATATTCTTGTGTAAACCAGATATAAGCTTTAGTATTTTTAGTATGCGTTTGTAAAGGATTATTTATATCGGGGATTTTTAGTTTAATTGAATATTCTACTTTTTTTGCAGTTACCGTTTTATTTAACTCATTAAGTTTTATTTCTTCTTCACCAATGTAACTACCATCAATAATCAAAATATTAAATTTACCAAACAAAGTTTTAGCTGCAACTTTATAAACTACCCAACTCTCATTATCAGAATAATTTCTATTTAATAAATTAAACGTACCATCTGTAATTAGTTGAAAATTTTGAGATAAAGAATCAGGAACTAATTGTTTAATTGCAATTGTATCGGCATAACAAGAAATTTCAGTTTCGGATACTTTAAACATTACATTAAAACTTTGAGTTACATTTTGAAAAAAATATTTATTTTCACATAAAATATTGCTGTAATCATCTATTTCAATTTTGGTAAGTACTGTAGTTTTTCTTGTTCCTATATTTTCATAACTCTGTGTAGATAAATTTAATGTATCAATATTAAATGTATAAATATTACCAATTTTGTAAGGGAGCAATAAAGTCAAATTGTTGTTGTCTTTATCGTCGGGTTCTGTTCCATTATCGCTTTTTTCGCAGGCATAAAAAAACACCATACTTAAAACTATTAGTGTTATAATTTTAATATTCTTCATGCATAATTTACTTTTGTTTAACTTTAATTTTACTATTTAATTCATTTTGCAAAAATTGAATAGTAAAAATAGTACCTACATCTTTTTTACTTCTTACTTTTATTTTTGCATCATTTAACCCGCAATATTTTTGCACTAATGCAAGTCCTAGCCCGTTACCATCAAAGCTTCTTGTATAGCCCTGTTCTTCTTGAGAAAAAGGTTTAAATAATATTGGCAAAAATTCTTCGGAAATTCCTATACCGGTATCCTTAATATCAACAACTAATCCGCCATTATCCAAATTATAAATTTTAATTTCTACAGAACCCTTTTCTGTATATTTAAGTCCGTTATCAACGAGATTGGTAAACAATTGTGATAAGGAATATTTATCTCCAAAAATTTTCGTATTAGTTGCATAGTTAGTAAGTTTAAGTTCTAAGCCTCGTTGTTTTGCCGTATATTCAAATTCTTTATTAATAGTTTTAAGAACATCTTCATAAAGATCCATTTCTTTTTTAAATATTTCAAATGTACCCGCTCTAAACTGTGCCATGTTTATTATAGAATCTATCGTTCTTGTAAGTCTTAAACTTCCAACTTGTATAGCACTAAAAACATCGTCATAAGTTGATTTTTCTATGTCCGTAAGGCTATCACGTAAAAGTGATAAGTAATTCATTATTGTATTTACGGGTGTTCTTATTTCGTGTGACATTCCGGCAAGAAATTCTGTTTTCAATCTATCAGATTCTTCAGCTTTTTCTTTAGCTTTAACAAGTTTTTCTTCGTACCTTTGTTGCATAGTTACATCTTCCATTGTACCATCAAAATAAACAATCTCACCTTTATTATTTTTAAATGTATTACCACTAAGGCTTACAACAAAGTTTTGTTTTCCATTTTGTATTTCTACTCTATATCTTTTTACTTCATTTGTTTTATTACAAATTTGGCATAAATGATCAAACTTTTCTTTACCTCCAACAAAGAATCTGTAAATTGGTTTACCTGCAATTTCATTAAATTTATTACTTCCCACTAGCTTTATAAAAGCAGGATTACCATGTACAATTTTACCTTCTTTATTGAGTCTAAAAATGCCAATTGAAGAATTACTAACTAAACTTCTGTATCTTTGTTCACTTTCACGAAGTTTAAGTTCCATTCTGTGCTTATATAAAGACATTTCAATTGTTGTATTAAGTTCTTTTTCCTCGAAAGGTTTAATCAAATATCCGAAAGCGTCTGAAACTTTTGCTCTTTCCAGCGTGGCTTCATCTGCGTTAGCAGTTAAATAAATTACGGGGATGTTAATTCTTTCTTGAATTTTAGTGGCTGTTTCAATACCATCGATTGGTCCTTGAATCATAATATCCATTAATATCAGATCAGGCTTTTCATTAATGGCACAAGCAATTGCATCCTTACCGTTAGCAACTATCCTTAAAACATCATAGCCCATAGATTGCAATCGATCTGCAATTTCCATTGCAATTATTACTTCATCTTCTACTATAAGAATTTTAGATTTATTCATAAAAATTTCTTAATTATTTTTTAGCCTCAGGGGTTTCAAAAAGTAATTTTACTTCTGTTCCATTATTATTTTTAAATTTTATATTACCGTTTAGTTGTGTCGTTAAATTATTAACTAATTTCAGACCTAATGAATCGGTTTTTTCGCTGTTAAAATTGTCGGGTAATCCGCTACCATTATCGTTTATTTTAAGCATTAGTTTATTATCTTCCTGATATCCCATGGTTATTTGGACTACGCCGCTATCATTATCTTGAAATCCATGCTTCAATGAATTAGAGATTAATTCATTAATAATTAAACCACAGGGAACAGCAATATCAACACCGAGTTTAATATCTTGAACATTTATTTTAAGCTTTATTTTAGATTTATTAATATTGTAAGATTGGAATAAAAAATTAGATAGTTTATTAATATACTCTTTGAAATCAACATTTGCCAAATCGCTTGACTGATAAAGCTTTTCATGAATAAGTGCCATCGATTTAACTCTATTTTGTCCGTCTCTTAACAAATCTAACATTTGGGGATCATTAATTTGTTTGGTTTGAAAAAAGAATAAACTGGAAACAATCTGAAGATTATTTTTTACTCTGTGATGTATTTCCTTTAATAATATTTCTTTTTCATTTAAAGAACGTTTTATTTTCACTTCTGCTTTCTTTCGTTGAGCATTTTCCTTTTTAAGAGATACAAGTAAATCCTCAAACTTACCGGTTCTATCGTGTACTCTCTTTTCCAATTCTTTGTTAATCTTATCCATTTTCAGATTTTTTTCTGAAATTTTTTCCAGCATATTGTTAAAAGAGTTAGCCAAAACACCCAGTTCATCATTCGTGGTTATTGTTACTTTTTCGGTAAAATCTCCTTTTGAAATTTTATCTACACTTGTTACAAATTCTTTAAGAGGATTAGTAAAAATTTTTGCAATTAAAAGACTCATCAAGCTTCCGATAATAAAAATACCGAGGCTTACATTTCTAAAATATTCCTTTACTTCTTCAAAATTAGAATAAAATAATTCTGTTGAAAAACCGACATAAAGTGTTCCGATGTTTCTGCCATTTCTAACAATATCTGCATGTGATTTTAACAAGTTTTGATTATGATCAACATTAAAGTTTTTAAAATTGTTTAATGATGCCAGATGATAGTTGAACTCGTAATAAAGTGAATTATCCTTAAATATGATTAAATATTTAAGATTTGTATTATCCACAAGATCTTTTATTTCAGAATCAGAAGGTTTATAATTTTTTAATTCAATTCCTGCAGCAATTCCGTAAGCAGCCATTTTTGCGGAAGAGTTTGCATTTAGTTGTAAAACTTTAATTTTTTCATCTAGAATTTTTTCAGGGAAATAGTAGTTTATAAAAAAAGAACAAATTGCTAGGAGAACAATTACTATAAAAGCAATTTTATATTTTATGGATATATAAAAATTCTTTTGGGGCTTCAATAATGAATGATTTATTCTTAATTTTTTGGCTAAAGACATAATTTTTTTCAATTTATTTATAAATAATCGAAAATTTACTTTTAATTTTAAGATTAGTTTTTAAAATACAACTAATAAATTATAAATTCCTCATCCGGAGGTCTTAGCTCGTTGTACATTTTAATAAGAGAATTAAAGGCTGCCTCATTTCCTCTTTGTGCGGCTCTTCTATAAAAAATTGCAGCTTTGCTTTTATTTTTTGTAAATCCTATTCCTTTATCGTAACAATAAGCAAGAGCAGCTTCTGCCAATACGGAACCTTTATCAGCTTGCTGCCTTAGTAATTTAATCTGCTTATATATATTCGAACCTTGATACGATTGAATTTCGATAAGAGCAAGCCTTACAGCAGCTTCCTCGCTTCCCAGCTCGGAAGCCAATTTAAAATATTCCAACGCTTTTAGTGAATCTTTTTTTACTAGTGAACCGGAATAATTTGCAAGTCCAAGTTCAATTATGGAATAAATATGTTTTTTCTTTTCTGCTCGCAACAATAATTCAAGAGCTTGCTTTTCTGTTAATCTATAATCCAAACCAAGAGCTATTAAACCCGCCCAAACATACATTGCATCTGCATTTTCGCTATCAACTTCTTTTTTTAGATTTTTAAAGAAATCATTTATTTGCGAAATTTCCAACAACTCCTCTGCTGCTTTGTACGAACCTAATCTAAAAGCTTTTAAGAAATAAGAAGCCGCCAATATATGATTTGGCTTTACACCAACTCCGTTATTCAATATTCTTGCTTTTATTAAAATAGCTTCGGGACTTCCGGAATTTGCAGCATAATTAATAATATCTATAGCTGTTGTATCGGAATTTGTAGAATCATATTTGCTTACTTTTAATTTTCTTTTCAACTCTTCTTTGTCTGAAGATAATATTTCGTTCAGAAGTTCTGTCTCATCCGCTTTGGATAATGAATCGTCTCCGAAATCATAAAAATCCAACTCATAATCATTAGAAATAAAAGTACGATAATTTTTTCTTTCATCATGTTGTTCAGAATTTGATTTAAGAGAATCGTATGTACCAATTAAACCTTGCTTTTTAAATTTCTTTAAAGCTTTAACCGCATCTTCAAATCCTTTATCTGCTGATTTAACAAGCCACTTTTTAGCCTCAGCCAAATTTTTACTAACAATTAAATTATCGGTGTACATTAACCCGATTATATACTGTGCCTGCTCCATTCCGCTTTCGGCTGCAACCTTAAAATTCTTAAAAGCTTCAAAGGGATTCCATTTAACACCTATTCCATTATGGAGCATTATTCCGTAATTAAAATTTGCTGCGGGTAAACTTTTCGATGCAGCTTTTCCAATCCACTCAGCCGCACTTAATGTATCCAACGGAACTCCTATGCCTAAAATGTATCTAAGCCCTAACTCGTGTTGAGCAAAAGGATCTCCTGTAGTTGCTTTCTCCTTTAATAAAAAAGTTGCAGCCAGGCTGTAAGAAGGATATTTAGGTGCAATTAAAGAGGCTCTTCTTTTACGATTTTTATTTTTATAAACTTCGGGAATTATTTTTTCTTGAGGAAGAATAATTATAGAGGTAAGAAAAAAAGCTAAAACAAACTTTAATACAAGCCGCATTTTTCAAAGATTAATCATACTTTTTAATCATTGTAAAAATATTTTGATTGCCTTCAATTTCGTAAGAAGTTTTGTTCATTATTTGATCGATGATAAAAAGTCCCATACCACCTTCGGGTAAACTATCAATATCTTCCGGATCAAATTCTAAGGTAGGTTTATCCAAATTTTTTCGTGCTTCACCAAAATCAGTTAACTTAATTTTAAACTCATCTTCTTTATGAGTAAAATCAATATAAATTTTGTTGCCCGGCTCACCTTTATAGGAATGTTTTATGATATTGTTGAGAGCTTCGGCAAGACATAATTCAACTTCTCTAACTGTGCTGTCCGAAACACCGTTTTCTTCACAAAAGGTTTTTGCTACAAAACAAACTGAGCTAACATTTTGATATTCGCTATTTATTGAAAAGTTTTTGGATACCATTTTTTGCTAATTCGTAAAAGTAAAAAATTTAATTTATAAAATAATAAAAAGAATTACAATTGTTTGAAAGAATAAATTTTATTATATAATTATTGTCTTTAGTAAATTCTAAAATATGTTTTAAGTTTAATTCGATATAAAATTATATACCTCTAAAATAAAAACCCAGTTATTATTTGCCTGATTTGAAAAAAAAGAAATTTTTGGCGGAGAGGGAGGGATTCGAACCCCCGGAGGACGTGAATCCTCAACGGTTTTCAAGACCGCCGCATTCAACCACTCTGCCACCTCTCCAATTAAGCTCAAATAGATTATATTTGAACATTAAAGGTAAATATTTTTTTTAACAAGACCAAATAATTACTAATTGAAATCTCTTAAAAAATCAATTTGTTATTCGCCTAACTTTATTTCGAGAAATTTCTAATTCATTTTCGTAAATTAATAGAAATAATAAAGTGTTAAATGAGGAAAATTATGAAAAGAAAAATATTTTATATTGCTTTAATTTTAATTGTTTTAAATTCTAACATACTCTCACAAGAAGAAATTACCATACCTGATTGGGCAAAAGATGCAATTTGGTATCAAATTTTTCCGGAAAGATTTAATAACGGTGATAAAAATAACGATCCCACTCCCAAAGATTTAGAAGGTGGCTGGCCTCATTTTATTCCCAAAGGTTGGCAGATTCATCCTTGGAACTCCGATTGGTATAAACTTCAGCCTTGGGAAGAAAATGAACATGATTTCTATTGGAATGCAGGTGTAAGACGTTATGGCGGTGATTTGCAAGGTATAATTAGCAAACTAGATTATCTGCAAAACTTAGGAATTACTGCAATTTATTTAAATCCTGTGTTTGAGTCCCCTTCCCTGCACAAATACGATGCAACATTCTATCATCATATTGATAATAATTTTGGTCCAAACCCCGAAAAAGATAGAGAAATTTGGACAGAAGAAAATCCTTCAAATCCCGAGACATGGCAATGGACAACAGCCGACAGTCTATTTTTAACACTATTAAAAGAAGCACACAAGAGAAATATTAAAGTAATCATCGATGGAGTTTTTAATCATGTCGGCAATACTTTTTGGGCATTTAAGGATATAGTTAAAAATCAAGAAGAGTCAAAGTATAAAAACTGGTTTACGATTCATTCTTTTGATAATCCCCAAACAGATAGTAACGAGTTTAATTACAGCGGTTGGTACGGTGTAAAAGAGTTACCAGAAATAAAAGAAGATAGTAACGGACTTATAAATGATGCTGCTGAACATGTTCATCATATTCTAAAAAGATGGATGGACCCAAATAATGACGGCAATCCTGAAGATGGAATTGACGGCTGGCGTTTGGATGTTGCCGAAATGGTAAATCATAAGTTTTGGAAAAAGTTCAGAAAATGGGTTAAGGAAATAAACCCTAATGCTTACATTACCGGAGAAATTTGGTGGAAGGATTGGAATAATAATGTTATGATGAATGCTTCTCCGTGGCTTCGGGGCGATCAGTTTGATGCAGTTATGAATTATAGATTTACACGAGCAATTAAAAATTTTATTATCGATAGAAAAAATAAAATCTCAAAAGTTGCATTTATTGATTCAATAAAATCAATTAAAAAAGATTATGGTGAAAATACTTATGTAGTTATGAATTTACTTGGAAGCCATGATACTGAAAGATTAGCATCTTTAATCGTGAATCCGGATCATTGGTACGATCATAATGCAAATCCGCAACAAAGAGCAACCTTTGACGTAAGAAAACCAAATGAGAAAGAAAGAGAAATTCAAAAACTTGCTGTTGCTTTGCAGATGACTATGCCCGGTGCACCAATGATTTATTACGGAGATGAAGCCGGAATGTGGGGAGGTGATGATCCCGATTGCAGAAAACCTATGGTTTGGAGCGAAGTAAAATATGAAGATGAAAAGACTCATCCTTTTGGGAAAAAAAGAGAAATAAATAAAGTAAAGTTTGATTCGTCTTTATTCAATTGGTATCAAAAACATATTAAGTTAAGAAATGAAAATATTGAGCTACGAAGAGGAAGTATAAATTTTATTGAAAACGATAATGAAAATTTATTGGAGTTTGTAAAAGAATACAATAATTCTAAAATTGTTGTTTTGATAAATAATTCGGATAATGTTATAACTTACAAATTACCGAATGAGTTAGTTGATTCTTTAGAATTACTTTCAAATGAAAATGTAAAAGAAGAAATAAATATTAAACCCTTAGGAGTTATTGTATTAAAATTATAATTACATTTTGTAAGAGAGTATTTGAAACTTTTTTCCTATGAAAAAAATTATTAATACTGATTTTTTTTACTAATTTTGGTATGTCAGGTTTGATAAGAGAATTTCTCGCCAACCGAAAAATTGAAATTACATAATATAAAAAAAGCCCGACTTCTTTAGGAAGTTGGGCTTTTATAGTTGTAAAAATGAATTTTAGTTCTTTTGAACTGTATATTTTAAAGTAACAGGATTGAATCTAATTGTATAATTTCCATCTTCAGCAAGAGGTATGTCAGCTCCATTATCCGAATCAAGAACTCCGTCACCACCGTTATCTCCATAACTGAATACCCAATCGTCATTTGCTCTGAATTTAAAACCTCCGGCTTTAAAATTTCCGGTTACTTCCCACATTTTACGTTGACCGTTATAGAACATATCCACATCAGCCGACCAATCGTAAGGTGGAATTGCAGAACCAATAATTCCCCAGTCATCTGTTTTGGTCATGCTTAAAGTTAAAGCACTTTTATCTACTTCAAATTGATAAGTACCTTTAACTGCTGCAAAATTACCACCTGAAGCATCAAGAGTTGCACTATAATTGTTACCGTCTTGAGTTAAAACACCACCATAATTTGGTCCGTCCCAATTTGGATTTACTGTAACTTTAAACATTACCGTATCTTGTTCACCATCAACAAGACGAATAATATTTTGATAAATATTATCAGATTCATAAGAGTACAATCTTCCGTTTTCTCCTCCGGGAGTCCAACCTTGATATGAACCGGGAACATACATCATCGGATATTCTCTCAATACTTCAAACGGAGTAAGACTTGCAGCTTTTACTTGGGAATAATAAATTTGTGAAGGACTTAAAGATGCTGAAACTCTGTAATAAAGAGTAGTTTCCGTACCTACCTCTTTTTTCCAGGTTAATAATGCATTATTTATTACACTTATTTCAACACTTCCTTTTGTTTCTTGGGTACTAAGCAATGTCATAACATCTTCCGAGAAATCTTCCACAGGGGCTGCCTCAACATCATAAGTTACTGATGAAGTAAAACCAAACTCGGCTGCAGACCAAGAAAAGTTTACTAAGCTATCCATATTACTTACATTAAAATCAGTTGTAATTACCACATCTTCTAATCCGGGTAATGTTGGATTAGAACTCATTACTACTTTATCAATATCACTTTCACAAGCTGCAAAGAGGAAAGCAAATATTGAAAAGAGTAAGATTATTTTTATTTTTTTCATTTTAATTTTCCTTAATCTTTAATTCTTATTAATAACCTGTATTCTGTTTCAAATTAGGATTAGCATTCATATCACTTGCAGGAATAGGATATAAGTTTCTGTAAGCCGGAGTTTGTTTACCGTCTTCTACTTTTCCTTTCCAAGCCCAAACATAATCTCCATCTGTAAGTTGACCAAAACGAATTAAATCGGTTCTTCTGTGTGCTTCCCAATAAAGTTCGCGGGCACGTTCGTTAAGCAGAAAATTTAAATCCACATCACCGGCAGTAATGTTACCGGAGTTATCACCGTAAGCACGCTCTCTTAAATCGTTAATATATCCAACAGCGGTTCCCATATCGCCACCGGCACCACCTCTCACAACTGCTTCGGCATACATTAAATAAGCATCGCCCAAACGAAACATAGGAAAATCCGTACTTACATAAGTAGGATGTGCATTAGGAGCTTCTCCGCCTGAAGAAGTTGTGTTTTTATATTTAGTAACTCCTATTCCTTGAGTAAAAGTACCAACATTAGTAATATCCCATTCCCAATTTTCAGGATTGAAGAAAAACATTCCTCTTTTATCAGGTCCTTGATATTGAGGATTGGCACTGCTAAAATCATCTTTTGTTAAATTAAATTTAGAAACAAAATTATCAATGGTTCTTATACCTCCCCATCCGCCATCAATTCCGTATAACGGCATACCACCGCCGTTTGATGCGTGTAACAGAAAAGTCATTCCACCGTATTGTTGAGTGTTTTGTCCATCAAATGTTATAGGGAAAATAATTTCGTTACTTAAATTATTATTGGCAGTAAATAGATTTGCATAATCTGCTTCTAATGAATATCCGGCAGCAATAACTTTATTAACATAAGTAAGAACTTCCGAATATTGTTTTTTTCCTGTGTAAACATCAGAGTTTAGGTATAACTTGGCAAGTAGAAACCAAGCAGCTCCTTGATCAGCTCTTGCATATTCATTTTGTTTTGCAGGGACTAATTGATTTTCAATTGCCAAAAGTTCACTTACAACATAATCGAAAAGAGCACTGCGCGATATTTGTTTAGGAAAGAAAGCACCAACCTTATCTTTTTCCGTAATAAAAGGAACATTGCCAAACATATCAATTGCATGCCAGTAAGAAAGCGCTCGAAGAAAACGAGCTTCGGCTTTGAAGTGTTCTAAATCCGTTTTAAAATCTCCAGATACTGAACCAAGTTTATCGTTTACATTTCTTATAAATTCATTACAAATTGATACAGTATAAATTATTCTTGAGTACATCGCAAAAATAAAAACATCATTTGCAGCCCAAGTTTGCCAATGGAAGTCTTTAATTGTTTGGTCATCCCAAGCCATTATTGCTTCATCTGTAGGAAGTTCTTGTAAATTCCAATATGAACGAAGATAGTTACCAAAACCTTCGTCGATACCTTGAATATCAGGACTTCCGCCCCCGCCGCCTGTTTGACCGCTTACTGCGTAACTTGCATAGAGTTTAGCAAGAGCTTGTTTGTAGGCTTCTTTATTTTTGAAGACTTTGTTAGCAGTGTTAATATTCGGATCAATCGGTTCCACATTCAAATCATTAACACATGATGTAAATAAGAATGCTGTTATTAACATTCCTATTACTAGAAGTTTATTTTTTATTATTCTCATTTTCTTTTTCCTTCTTAAATATTAATAATTAAGAGTTACTGATAACATAAATGTACGTGGTCTAGGATAAATATTGTTATCAATTCCATTATCAACTTCAGGATCTAATCCTGTGTATTTTGTTATTGTAAAAACATTTTGAACTGATAATCCGAGTCTTCCACTTATGTTATTACCGAAAACGGTTGCAAAATTATAACCGAGGCTTAGATAATCCAACTTAAAGTATGAAGCATTTTCCAAGTAAAAATTAGACCAATATTGAGCTGTCGTAAATTCAGTTTCTTTAATATCAGTTAAAATATTAGCATTATAACCGCTTTGGTTATAAACATTTTGATATAATGCTTTACTAGAAGCATTGTTGTTATAAACATAATTACCAATACTTAATCTTCCTGAAAATGCAAAATCGAATTCTTTATAATTTATTTTGGAAGAAATACCAATTAAGTAATCTGGATCTGGTGATTTGTATAAATATTTATTTAAGTCGTTACCCGAAACATTACCACCTTGACCGGTTTTATCAAAATACACACCTTCAAGTGGTAATCCGTTTGCTCCGTAAATTTGGTTAAATAAGGAAAATACTCTCGCAGGATGTCCTACAATGAATTTCTGAATATTAGCACCGGTTCCACCTGAAATACCACCAGTATTGACACCGGTAAAGGAAGAATCATCAACTAAGGTTAACTTAGTAATTTCATTTTGGTTGTAAGTAAAGTTAACACCTAATTCCCAAGATAAGTCTTGTTCCAGAATAGGAGTGTAGTTTAATGCAAATTCAAAACCTTTATTTTCCATTGAACCAACATTGGTTAACAGATAATTTGTAAAGTTACTTCCAACAGGAATTGGAATACTATTTAACAAATCATCCGAAGTATTTTGGTAAACTTCTATGTTACCTGATAATTTATTGTTAAGTATTGAAAAATCCAACCCGAGGTTTAATGAAGTTAAAGTTTCCCATTTTAAGTTTGCATCATAAGCATCGGGTCTTAAAGTAGGATAGAAAATATCACCGAATTGATAGTAAGCTCCTTGAGTACTTCCTGTGTATGTTGGAATATAAGGATAAAAATTACTACCTACATCTTGCTGACCTGCTTGTCCCCAACTTAATCTTAGTTTAAGTTCGTTTAAGAAATCAGATTTACCAATAAATGATTCTTCAGTCATTTTCCATGCAAATGCCACTGCAGGGAACAATCCCCAACGTTGGTCTTCAGAAAATCTTGAAGAACCATCATTTCTTAACGTTAATGTTAACAAATATTTATTCATTAATGTATAATTCAATCTTCCGAAGAATGAAATTAAGAAATATTCATTTTTATAAGGTGTAGTTTTTGCACCCACAAAATTAGGATCCCAAGCTCTGTTAGATGCTTCACCTTCGTTATAAAAATGTTGGTAAGAATAACCGCCTGTTAAATCTAAATTATGAACACCAAATTCCTTTTTGTAATTCATATAAAAATCCAAAAGACTGTTTTTCTTTGTTTGTTCATATCTTCTGATTTGATTTTCAGGTTCGCGGTAAGACCAAGAAGCAAGTGTATCTGTAATATCTTCACCTTCCGATTGATAATAATCGTAACCAAGATTTAAGATAGCTTTTAAACCATCAACGTAAGGAATTTTGTAATCAAATTTACCACCAAGTGTATATCTGCTTGCATCGGAAGTATTATCGCGATATTCTAAACGAGCAACAGGATTATGTGTAGCAATATTAATCGGTACGCCGTTAATTCCATTTGTATCACTTAATTCTGTCCAAGCAGTATAACCGCCGTATCTTTTATTTCCGTTTTTAATTGGTTGTGTAGGGTCAAAATCTATCGCAGAACCAATAGCATCTGTATTGGAAAAGTCATTACTTATCCAAGAACCTGAAGCATTAAGTTCAACATTTAAGTCGCCGTTAAATAAAGACGGAGTAGCTGCTAAAGAAACATTTTTTCTATCAATGTTATTATATTTCAAGATACCGCTTTGATTCATATAACCTAAAGAAACTCTGTAAGGCACTGAACCGATTGCATGTCTGAGACTGATGTTGTGATCGGTTGCAGGTGCGGTTCTGTAAATTTCTTTTTGCCAATCCGTATTAGCGTTTCCTAATTTTTGTAAAGCAACATTTGTTAAACCATGATTAGCTACTCTATCTTCAACAATTTTTCTAAATTCAGGACCTGAAAAAACATCTAACATTTTCATTGGAGTAGCCACAGAAGCGTTACCATTATAAGTTAAGCTTAATTTCGCAGGCATATTTTCATCAACATATCCACCCTTTTTAGTTTTAATTATTATTACACCGTTAGAAGCTCTTGAACCATAGATTGCAGTTGCAGAAGCATCTTTTAATATTGAGATAGATTCAATATCATTAGGATTGATTGTGGAAAGCGGATTTGCCATACCAGAGATACCTGAGTTATCTAAAGGAATATTATCCACAACAATTAAAGGATCGTTATTACCTTGAATTGAAGAACCGCCACGAATACGTATTTTAGTTCCGGCACCTGCCGCACCACCAAGTGAGTTTGCAACAACACCGGGTGCTTTACCAATAAGTAATTCTTGTGGAGAAGTTATTGCCCCCTTACTAAAATCTTTAGCTGAAATTGCAGTTACAGAACCGGTAGCATCTGATTTCTTAACTTCACCATAACCAATACCTACAACAACAGCACTTTCAAGTTCAAAAGTTTTTTCTTCAAGAGCAATTTCGTAAAATTTAGCTTCTTGAACTTTGAGTTCCTTTTTCTCAAAGCCCATGTAAGATACTACAATTACAGCTCCTTTGGGAACTTTTAATTTAAACTCACCATTCAAATCTGTAGATGTACCATTACTTAAAGAACCTTTTTCAAAAATATTAGCACCAATTAGTTCAAAACCATCGGATGCACTTATAATTTTACCAGTTATTTCTATTTCTTGGGCTTTTGTTACAGTTGTAACATGAAACATTATAAGCAATAAAAATAAAATTATACTTTTAAGATTGTACTGCCTGTTGACCTTAACAGGTATTTGGCGCATACCATTAAATATTGTACTTAAATGAAATATTAGCCTTTTATAATATTCCATAAAAGAGTAAGATTGTTTAGTTTTTATCATATTGTCCTCTTATTTAATATGAGTAATTTAGTAAATTGATTAGTTTGTTTTTATTCTAAACCGAGAAGTTTTTTGTAAGTAATTTTTAGTAATATTACTTTTATAAATTACGTTTAATTGATGATTTTTTTATTAATAAATACTTTCATAAATACAATTTAATAATTTTTTATTTTTAAAACTACTTTAACTAAGATTAATAATATTTATTATATTGTATATATAATAGATTTCTTTCTAACTTTGGAGATAAATAGATAGTATTTCCTTATCAACTTCAATTTTTCTGGGATTCAATAAGTTATTATGTTAAAAAAAATGAGGATTGTAAAGTTAGTAGTTTCCTTAATTATCTTAAAACAATACTTTTTTAATTCCTTCCGTAATATTTTCGATAGGAATTAGCATAATACTATTTTTAGTTTTTATTGATTTAATATTATTTTGAGGTACTATTGCAGTCTCAAAACCTAATTTTTCAGCTTCTTGTATCCTCTTTTCAATATAGCCTACACTTCGTATTTCTCCTCCGAGCCCTACTTCACCAAGTACAACAATATTACTTTTTGCAGGTTTATTCATTAAACTCGAAGCAACTGCCGTGCAAACAGCAAGATCAATTGCGGGTTCATCAATCTTTAATCCGCCGGCAATATTCAGAAAAACATTATGCGTTGAAAGTTTTAAATCGGCTCTCTTCTCAAGTACGGCAAGAAGAATTGAAAGTCTTCTGTAATCAAATCCCGTTGTAACTCTTTGCGGATTTCCAAAATTAGTCGGCGTAACTAAAGCTTGAACTTCGAGCAAAACAGGACGCGAGCCTTCCATGCTTGCAGTTACTACAGCTCCCGTAACATCTTCATTCCTTTCACTTAAGAAAATTTGACTTGGATTTTTTACTTCGGTAAGACCGTTTTCGTGCATTTCAAAAATACCTATTTCATTGGTATTACCGAATCTGTTTTTTTGAGCACGCAAAATTCTGTAGGAATAATTTTTTTCTCCTTCAAACTGTAAGACTGTATCGACAATGTGCTCTAAAATTTTTGGTCCGGCAATGTATCCTTCTTTTGTAACATGACCAATAAGTAAAACGGCAAAATTCAAGGTTTTGGAAAGATTCATTAAAAAGTTAGTGCATTCTCTAATTTGAGTTACTGTTCCGGCTGCATTCTCAAATTCAGGTTTTTGCATTGTTTGAATTGAATCGATAATTACAACTTCAGGTTTAAGTTTATCGATTGCAGAAGTAATAACATCAACATTTGTTTCCGAAAGAATAAAAATATTTTCCGAATTTATCCCTAATCGTTTTGCTCTTAAATTAATTTGCTTTACGGATTCCTCTCCGGTAACGTATAAAACTTTTGCACTAATGCTACCCGCTGCCTGCATAACTAAAGTAGATTTTCCAATACCGGGATCTCCTCCAATCAGAATAACAGAACCAAGTATTACTCCGCCTCCGAGAACTCTGTCAAATTCTTTAATGCCCGAAGAAATTCGAACATCATCACTTTCGCTGTATTCGGAAAGTTGATAAATATTTTCTTCTTTTACTTTTTCCGTTTTGGCTCTTTTCTTTGTTTCAAAAAACTCTTCGAGAAAAGTATTCCATTCATTACAATGCGGACATTTACCAAGCCACTTTAAGGATTCGTATCCACAATTTGAACAAATATATTTTATTTTACTTTTAGACATATTTCAATTACCGAGTTAGTAAGTCATCAAGAAGGAAAGACATAAAAATTTATATTTCACTTTTCACTCGCTTACTTCGTTCTGTTTATAAAGTCCCTAATTATTTTATCATCTGAAGTGTAAAGCTCTTTTGGCGTTCCTTCAAAATAAATTTTTCCGTTATGCACCATAGCAACTTCATCAGCCACATTGTTTACCGAGTACATATCGTGAGTAACAACAATTGATGTAACATTAAGTTGTTCGGCAAGATGATTAATCAAATCATCTATTGAATCAGACATTGTCGGATCTAATCCGGTTGTAGGTTCATCGTAAAGAATATATTCAGGGTCTGTAATTAATGCTCTTGCCAAGCCGACACGTTTTTTCATTCCGCCGGAAAGTTCCGAAGGTTTCAAGTTCTGTGTATCGGGTAAATCAACTAACTCCAACATTTTTTCTACTTTAAAGTTCAATTCTTTTTCAGACAAATTATTTTCATTTTCAACAATTGGGAGGGCAATATTTTCACCGACAGTCATTGAATCAAAAAGTGCCGCCCCTTGGAAAAGAAATCCAAACTTTCTTCTTAATTTGTAAAGTTGTTTCTGATTTGAGTAATCAACAATTTTACCTGCAACTTTTACACAACCTTTATCGGGCATCAAAAGACCAACAATATGTTTTAAAAGAACACTTTTCCCACTTCCGCTTTTACCGATAATTACATTGGTTTCACCATCTTCAATAGTTAAATTTATTCCTTTCAAAACTTTTTTTTCGCTAAAACTTTTATGCAGATCAACAATTTCAATCATAAAATTTTAATATTATATATGAACAAAAAAATCTTTAAGTTAGTATTTTTTCTTTTGTAAATATAACTATTTAGTTAAATTTAAACATTATCTCATAAGTAAAATAGGAGTAGAAATATGAAAAACTTTTTAATAGCCCTATCAATTATTTCAATTTTGTTCAGTTCAATTTTAACCGGACAAAACACAGCACCACTTATCCCGATGAAAGACTTCTTTAAAAATCCCGAAAAACGAAGTTTTCAGCTTTCACCTAATGGTGAGTACCTTGCTTATTTAGCACCTTACAAAAGCAGAATGAACATACATGTTCAAAAAATTGGAGAAGATGACGTTGTAAGAGTTACTGATGCAACCGCCAGAGACATTGCCGGATATTTTTGGAAAGGTAACAACAGACTAATCTATATTCAAGATACTAACGGCGACGAAAATTTCAGACTTTACGGAGTTGATAAAACCGGTGAAAACCAAAAGGATTTAACTCCTTTCGATAAAGTTAGAGTTGGAATAGTTGATGATTTGGAAGAAAATGAAGATGAGATGCTGATCTCAATGAATAAGAGAGATCCCAGAATTTTTGATGTCTTTAGAATTAATGTTAAAACAGGAGAAATGGAACTGGTTGCAGAAAATCCAGGAAATGTTACCAGTTGGCAAACTGATCATGACGGCAAATTAAGAATTGCAATAACTACAGATGGAGTTAATACTTCAATCTTATATAGAGAAAAAGAAACAGATGAGTTCAAACCTGTTCTCACAACAAACTTTAAGGAAACTTTAACTCCTCTATTCTTCACTTTTGACAACAAAAATATTTATGCTTCTTCAAATTTAGGAAGAGATAAATCTGCAATTGTAAAATATGATTTAGTTAATAATAAAGAACTCGAAGTAATTTATGAACATCCTGAAGTTGATGTAAGCAGATTACTTTATTCCAAAAAGCGTAAACTTTTGGAAGGTGTGGCATTTACCACTTGGAAAACCGAATATGAATTATTCGATGAAAAAACTAAAGAAATCTTTGATGATTTAGAGTCTAAATTAGACGGCTACGAAATAGTAATAACAAGCGAAAATAAAAATGAAGACAAACTTCTTGTTAGAACTTACAGTGATAAATCACTTGGAGCTTATTACATGTATGATGTTAATTCTAAAAAATTAACAAAACTTGTAGAAGTTAGTCCGTGGTTAAACGAAGAATTTATGGCAGAAATGAAACCGATAACTTACAAAAGTCGAGACGGCTTAACAATAAATGGTTATTTAACTCTGCCTGTTGGCGTTGAACCTAAAAATTTACCTGTTGTAGTTCATCCTCATGGCGGACCTTGGGCAAGAGATAGTTGGGGATTCAGTCCTACTGTACAATTTCTTGTAAACCGCGGTTATGCTGTTCTGCAAATGAATTTTAGAGGTTCAACAGGTTACGGAAGAGAATTCTGGGAAAAAAGCTTTAAACAATGGGGACAAACAATGCAAGACGATATAACCGATGGAGTTAATTGGTTAATTAAGGAAGGCATTGC
>PDWI01000292.1_pt1 | contig 80507 bp, 81 predicted proteins | sample 1430891 | NCBI WGS metagenome assembly PDWI01 (sample SAMN01162508, study PRJNA174530) | Oral metagenome, whole genome shotgun sequencing project. | biome: Marine environment; feature: Marine mammal; material: Swab sample of the gingival sulcus; isolation source: swab sample of gingival sulcus... | reverse complement strand
TTGATTTTATCAATTTTGCGCCTCTTGATCAAGTCAAAACAGTTTTGTCGGGGATTGTCAATCCGCCCGTGCCGTCTCCTTTGCCTGCTGTCGGAATCTGCGAAAACGGCGGTCAAGTCGTCCGTTCAAGAGGTATGAACCGCAACATTTACAAAGATGACTTAAAAGAAATAACGGAAGCGCTCAGAGACGTTAAAAAAAGCGTCGAAGAAAACAGCGCCAATATTAAAATAATCGTCAAAAATAAATCTTTGGTTGATGTACACAAAGAAAACATGAAAGCCGAAAAGGTTTATAAAAGAAGGTTTACGTAAAAAATATTTGTTTTTCTCTCTTTAAACGCCCCGTTCGGAGGGCGTTTTTTTTATTTTTTCCCCTTGATTTTTGCAATGTACTTGACCACGAGTAAGAGATTATTTTTGCAATGTACTTGGCACTGAAAAAAAATTAGGACAAGTACGCGCAATTTGAGGACAAGTTGATGCGCAGGGGATAGTCCAGACTTTTGAAGGCATCATCCCTAAAGCTGTATCTGTTAAAAACCGTTTAATCTTGTACTCATAAAATTTATGACCATTTCCCATATAAAATTTTAAAGGATTTTTGTCTGAAACTTGATTTAGTAAGTCTACTAAATTAGACTTACTTTCTGAATAAAAGTAAAAAACAATGTTTGATAAAATTTGAGGTAATAAACTGTCTATTAAAATAAGGTTGTTTGAAAAAATTTGTTTTGCCGTAGCTTGAATTGCGGGAACAGCAACGGAATTTCCAAATTGCTTATATGCTGCCGTATCAGAAACAGGTATGATAAAATTATCAGGAAAACCTTGTAATCGCGCCCATTCCCTGGGTGTCATTTTTATAATTCCTTTACGATTAACTTATCCTTTTATATTTGTAGCGAGCGTAAAATCCGTAATTCTATGATCATAAACTAAATTTCTTTCTCTGCTCATACCTCCGCATACTAATGCGTTAGCCGTTCCTGTATCAGGTATAATTTCATATCCGAATCCGTTTCCTTTACTTGCATGTCTTGCTTTATGTTTTTCTAATGTATTCAAATAAACTGTTGAAAGATAGTATTTAGTCGGAACCGTTGCTTCTTCTTTAACATCCGCAAAAGTCAGTTTTTCTTTTATCGGTTTCGGATATTTAAATTCGGTAACTCCTGTACTTTTATGGAATCCGACTATAAAAATCCTTTCTCTGTTTTGCGGAACACCAAAATCTTTTGCATTCACAATTTGAGGTTAAGGGACAAAATAATCTAAATCGTTTCTTAATACATTTAAAATAGTTTTTAGAGTTTTACCTTTATCATGATTTCTCAACCCTTTTACATTTTCCCAAAAAAATGCTTTTGGCTGTTTTTTCTTAATAATATCTGCAACATCAAAAAAAAACATGTTGCAATTTACTCTCGGCAATTTCAAAACTGATTTTTTGATTGGGATATATAACTTCATATATTTCTTTAGTTATTTCTATTGTTCGCTCTTTGTATAAATCGGCAATATCTTTATTACTGTATAAGTAATGACTTACTATAGCTTTTTTATTATTTCCCGATGTTTGAGACTGATGGTCAAGAGCTTTTTGAAAATCTATTTTTTCCTCGCAAGACATATTTTTTCTCTCTAATTTTTCTTCTGCTTTTTTATGCAGTCATTTATATTTTTTTTTAATAACATTTCCCCAAAATCTTAGAACTTCCCGACCCTGTTTTTGTAATTCAGCATTAATTTCTTTATCTTGTTCAATATTCCTTACAATTTTTTTGCGTCAAAATTCATGACTAGTTTTATTATCCAAATCTTTCCGGTGCCGGAACTCTCCATAAACAAATATCGCAATTTTATGCTTTTTAAAGGTAAAATCCGTTTTACCAAAACTTTTTTCTTATTTTTCCTGCATTGCTCTTTTATCAGCTTATCCATGAGAAATATTATACAATAATCTGATTTTTTCTACACATAATCTACTCAAATCATACAATAACATTTCCATAATCGTAATTCGTTTATTTCTTACTTTCCGCAGTATAAAAAAACATCAAAAGATCAAGCATATTTTTACGAGTACAAAGTTCCAAGGATATCCTGCTTAAAATATAATCTATTATTATTTTACTTTGATTTACTTACTCGAAAACATTGTCTTAGTTTTTATGTCAATAAAATTAAACTTTCCCCGATGGCGAGAAACAATAAAAAAAAGCCCCTTGCTTTTACGGCAGGAGCTTGAATAATATTAAGTGATTATTTATCTTCTTTCCCGAACGGTTTAATTATATAGATTAAAATCGGCGTTGCCAGATAATCCGAAATCAAAGCGGCGGCAAGTCCTGTAAAAACCAACAGTCCTATTCTGCTCATAACTCCCACAGGCGAGAAAATGTACATGGCAAAACCGGCAGAAAGAATAATTGTTGTCATGCCGAGCGCCAATCCCACATGTTTAAAAGAAGAAATAACAGCATGTTGATAATTTTTTTCTTTTTCGAATTCAAATTTAATATGATTTATAAAGTGAATAGTATCGTCAACGGCAATCCCCAAAACCATCGGCAAAATAGTCATAGTCATCATATCCAAAGGAATATCAAAATATCCCATATAACCGCCGATAAAAGCCATCGGGATTAAATTGGGGATCATTCCGATAAGACCTGTCTCGAAACTTCCGAAAACCAAAATCAATAAAATACTGATAATCAAAAAAGACAATAAAATTGATTTAAGTTCAGCCGTAACTATTTTGGCATTCATTTCCGCAAATTGGACGGCAGTGCCGACTACGTCAACTTCGGCGCCGGGAAACAATTCTTTTCCCAGTCTCTTTATTTCGTTAAGTTCTCTGACCGTTTCGTTGGCATTAAATTCTTTCATTTGGATTTGAGCTCTCAAAACAGAGTAATCTTCGTCTATCCAAGTAAAAAGTTTAGTTCCTCCCGACATTTCGTATAAGAATAAGAGTTGCGCAATCATCTCTTTATTATCCGGTATTTTATAAAACTCTTTTTTATCTTCGTTCAGAGTTTGATTCATATCTTTGATAATATCCAAAATCGAAAAAATAGAGGAATTGTTTTCATTTTTGGCAGTTAATTCAAATTTTCCGATTTCTTCTAAAAATTTATCAAAGTTTTGCATAACTTTCGGCTCTTTAATTCTATCGGGTTCCTCATATTTAACGGTTACGTTATAAGACATGTAAGAACCGAGTTGCGAGTTTACAACTTCATAAACTCTCTTAATATAATCTACTTTCAGTCCCATCATTTTAAACATATCGATATTAACTTCTACTCTCATAATTCCGGGAATAAGAAAAATCACAGTTAAGATAAATACCGCCATCAATAATTTACGATTTTTCAACGTAAAGAATCCTAATTTTTCCATAAATTTTTCGCCGAAAGTCAAACCGTTTTTTTGTTTATCGGGCAAAGGCTTATTTTTACCGAAACTCAAGAAAACCGGAATTAAAACAATAACAAAAATATAATTGGTAAAAACAATTCCCGCCGCCGTATAGCCGACCCAGGCAATTGAAACTATTCCCGTACTTAAAAAAGACAAAACCGAGCCGACAGTCGTAACGGCAGTAAATAAGAGAGGCCAGCCGGTTTCTTCCACGGCATGAATAACAGCTTTTTTTCTGTCTTGCTCAATACGGTAAAATCTTTTAAAAGAATTAATTAAGTGAATAGAATATCCGACGGAAAGAGCCATGCCCAACATGATGGGAAGCGTCATCATATTGGCATCGATACCTATTTTCAAATGTCCTAAAATTCCGAAAACAACCAAAGTTCCCAGTATTGCGGTAAAAGCTGGAATAACGGTTCCTCTCAGGGATCGCACAAAAATAATAAGTAAAATAACCATGGCAATAAAGCAGGAAACTATCCTCAACACGGCTTCTCTTCCGAAAAAATCTCTTTCTTCGGTTTCCGTATAAGGCATTCCCACCGGTTTTAAGGAATATTTATCGCTTTTATATTTTTCGGAAGCAATTATCTTTATCGCAGCTTCCCCAACCTGAAACAAAGGATCTTTGTTCGTCTCTTTTTTCCATTCTTCGGAAGACGGAAACTCAAGCAAAGATAAACTCATCCAAGTTTCTTTGGAATCGAAACTTACGATTTTATCGACAAATGATGTTCTTGAAAGAAACAATTTTCTGATTTCTTCCAATTTCTTCGGATCTTCCGGAATACCGTCTTTGAAAGGACTGACAACTTCTATGCCTTCCTCGTTTCCCAGAGAAATTTCTAAATTGGCAAGAGACATAACTTCATCGGCGTAAGGAATTTTATCCAGGAGTTCTTTTTCCAGTTCAAGCATCATATTCAGAACTTCCGGTTGAAAAACATCGTCAGATTCTATTAAAATTCCCACATTATCATTATTGCCGAATTGTTCTTCAAATTTATCGGTTGCAATTTTAACGGCATCGGCATCGTCAAACCAGCTTTCCCTGTCGTTTTCAGTATAAATCTTCGGAACACCCGAAATGCCCGCCAGCAATATTACAAAAATAAAAGCAAGCAGCAAATAACGATTTTTGATTTGCCATTTGCCGAATTTATAAAAAAAAGCATTAATTTTTGTCGTTTTCATTTTATCCTCCGAAACCTGATAATTTTAATTGATTTTCATGCACTCGACGTAACAGATATTAAAATTCCATTTTATCGTTTCTCTTTTGATACAGGAAAAATAATTCTGCCTTAAAAATTCCGTATATTCCTCGCTGTTCCATTCCGAATAAACAGGAAAGCCTCTCTTTATCATGATGAATTTTTGGATCTTCCCGATAAACCCCGTCTCTTTCCACATAAAATTAGGAGCAATCATCATGCCGTCGTCCTTTAAAACTCTTTTTATTTCTTTAAGAACATTCTCGGGTTTTTCAACAATATGCAAGACATTGGCAATAATAACCGCATCAAAAGATTTGTCCGGATAGTGCAAATCAGCGGCATCCATGACGGCAAAAGAAATATTTTTTTCTTCGGTTATCGATTTCGCCTTTTCTATCATTTTTTCGGAAAAATCGACGGCAGACACATCTTTTACTTTATCGGAAACCGCTCTTGCCGTAATTCCGCTTGCCGTTCCTATTTCCAAAACTTTCATGTTTTTATTCAGATTTTCTCTCATTAAAGCATACATTTTTCGATAAGATTTATCATTTTCAAACAGCTTATTGTACGATTTTGCCAACTTATCCCAAAATTTTTTATCTTTGGTCATTTTTATTTCTCCCCGGCAACTGCAATTTCATGTTCAGTTTTAGTTTTGAGTTCAAAATCCGAGATATAAAAATAATCCCGTTTAAAAAGAAACTTTGCTTTTAACCCAAATTTGAGATTTTTTGTTTAAAACAGATCCATTATTTACATTGAAATAATTGAATCCGGTTAAAAAACTGATATTATCGTTAAAAGCATAATCAACACTGAAATTATTAACAAGATCTTCTTCGTCAAAAGAATAATAAATCATGTTTCCGAGCTGAAGAGTTTCCCGAAATAACATAACTTTAATGTTAAAAGTACCGGTGCGCATTTCTTCTTTTTCGGCAATAAAATCTTCGTAATCCCAAATTTTTTCGTTAATGTATTGCACACTTAAATTCAAAGTGTTTCCGGGATAATAATCCCATCCCAGCATTGCTTTGGTTTTGTGTTTGGGAGTTTCTTGAAATCCGTTAAAATAATGGTCAAAAAAAGTTGCCGTTTCCAGACGAATGACGCTGCTTTTGACAGGTTTGCTTATTTCCGCTCCGACAATATTGCTTCTGTAATAATAAGGAACCGCGCCGTTATCGGATATAATGAATACGGGAAAATCGTTCCATACGTTAAGCCAGCTGAAAGAAAAATCAAAATAAGAATAAAAAAAGGAAAGTTTTCCGGCAACTTCGCCGTTTTCCAAGCTGTTATCGGGTTTATACATTTCAATCAAGCTGTCCGACACGGGAAATTCAAATCTATAAGGATTTGATTTTCGCGGAAATTCGTCTCCTTCGTAAAGAGGAATCCAAATTAATTCCAAGTCGGCAAAACCCAAATTTGATTTTAAACGAGCAAGATTCAAAGGCTTTCGGATATCATCAAATTCCTGAGCCGTAAGTTCATTGAGATCGGACGGACAGACCAAGTCCGTAATTCTTACGCCGTCGGCATTTCCCCAAACCGTTAATTGCTTGCCGAAACGAATATTAAAAAAATTATCAGCATAATCCAAATACAATTCATGAAAATTAAGCTTATTCTCGCCCGATATATTATCAATTTTTCCGTTTAATGACACAAATAAAAAAGAGTTATCGAAATCAGAGTAAAAATTCCCTCTTATACGTTGATAATTAACGGCAGTTTCAAACTTTCCTTCCGTATAAGCAGAAAAATAAGTGTCGGCAAAACCGGAAAATTCCATACCGTAAATGAAACCTGCAAAAAGCAAAATAATCCAAAATGCCGAAATTTTCATCAGAATCTTCCTCTTGACAGAGTTGAAACCTCAAAAAGACTCTTTTTGATCGGTTCATTGATTTTAATTTCGCTCATATTGATGATTGTTTTATGTTTCTTTTCGTAATTATCCATAATCATCTGCTCGGCAATCCAAATGCCCGAAATTTTCTTAATCGAATTTACGGTAAGCGTTTTAACCAACTTTTCCTTTTTGTAATAATCAACCTTAATGACAACATTATTGTCTTTTCTGATCGTCAAAATCTTATACGTTCCGCTTACTTTCTGTTCTGTCGGAGTTGCTTTTATCACTCTGCAATCGTGTCCGTTCTCAATTTTGCTCCTTTCAACGAACTCGTAAGTATCTTCGTCAATATTGCGGTCTCCCATGTCGTCGTAAGTAAAATCGGAACCCATGAAATAATCGTCTTCCGAAGAACCGCTGATTCGTCTGACTTTTCTTAATGCCGGCAAATAAAGCCATTTTGCGTCCTCTTTGGAAATGTCGTCATATTCCCAAGCCAAAAAAGCCGTTCCTTTCACATCCGCCGGTTTTTCAAAAAACATAACGCTTTTAGAATCCTTTCCGTAATTTTCCGTAAAACTTTTGATTTGTCTGACTCGTTTTTTACCTCTTTTGTTAACCAAAATCATCTCAATTTCTGATTGACTTGTTTTTCCTTCGTCTCTGTTATCGACAAGATCCATCGCCTGACGCGCCGACATCTCTTCTGCTCCCGTCAATGAAAAAGAAAGCAATGACGCAATAATGAGTAAAAATAATTTTTTCATTTTAAATCTCCTTTTATCAACATTCATAAACGAATAAAAAATAAAAACGTTCCTTATATAAGAACAATGTTCTTTTTATGTAAAAAAGGCGTCAAGTTTTTTTTAAAAAATTCTTCAAGGGGAATCAGTTACAGAGGATAGTAATAACAGACTAACTTACTATTTCGCATTACTTTAAAAAATATCAAATAAATAAAAACGGTATTGTCCGGAATAATTATAAGAATATGCAAGCAATGCAGACATACTGCCCTGCATCTCGAGAAAATACAAATAAAAAAGCTTGACATATTATCCTGAGCAAGTTAGTTTACCCTAATCACATTAAGTTTTTACGGAGGCATTATGAAAAGAAAACTAAAAGCCGTACAATACGGTTGCGGTAAAATGGGTAAATATCTTATTCGCTACTTACTTGAAAAAGGCGCAGATGTTATTGCTGCATTTGATAAAAATCCGGAAGTCATCGGAATGGACATCGGCGAATATTGCGAAACTGGAAAAATGGGAACCGCAATCAGTGACGTCAAAGATGCCGAAGAAATTTTGAAAGCCGAAAAACCGGATGTTTGCATAGTTGCGACAATGAGTACTTTGGAAGACATTAAAGAAGCGTTTAAAACTTGCGCTTTGTGCGGAGTAAACGCAATTTCAACTTGCGAAGAATCTCTGTACCCTTGGAACTCAAATCCTGAATTGTGCAAAGAATTGGACGAACTTGCCAAGAAGAACGGAATCACGTTAGCGGGAAGCGGATATCCCGATATGTATTGGGGCGTTTTAGTTGATGTTATTGCCGGTTCAATGCATAATATTACAAAAATTAAAGGCGTAAGCAGCTACAATGTCGAAGATTACGGAATAGCCTTAGCCGAAGGTCACGGCGCAGGCTTAAGCAAAGAAGAATTCGATAAACAAATCGGTTGTTACAACGATTGCAGTTCGGAAGAGCAAAAGAAACTTGTAGAAAGCGGAGAATATGTTCCGAGTTATATGTGGAATCAAAACGGCTGGCTTTGCGAGAGAATGGGACTTACTCCTGTTTCGCAAATCCAAAAATGCGTACCGATTATTTGCGACAAAGATCTGGAAAGTTCTACATTGGGCATGACCATCAAAGCCGGAGAACCTACAGGAATGTCGGCAATAGTAACTACCGAAACAAAAGAAGGTATCACTATCGAAACAGAATGTATCGGCAATGTTTATTCTCCCGAAGATTTCGACAGAAATGACTGGACTTTCTACGGAGAACCGACCACAACCATAAATGTTGACAGACCGGCAACCGTCGAACTGACTTGCGCTAACCTCGTAGGTCGCATTCCTGCCTTAATCAAAAGCGAGCCGGGTTACATTACCACCGACAAAATGCCGAACAATGTTTACTTAGTTAAAAGCATTGAAGAATATATTTAGAATAAACTCAATATAACAGACATTTAATTCAATAAAAAGCTTCCCTTAATTTAATTTGAGGGAAGTTTTTTTATTGCTCGTATCCCGTGTTAAGAGGAAAATAATCGTCAGAAAAATTAATTTTGCAAAGATAATCGTCAGCGAATAAAAACCTGAGATTTTTCGTTTGAGAGAGAGTTATCGCAAAAATAGCCGTCTGTGTCAAAACTTCTTATTTCATCAATATTTGTAATCTTATTTTTTGCCATAAAACGAAGCATTAAACCGCGAGCTTTTTTTGAAACAGAAGAATGTTTTTTTAATTCGCCGTTTTTCCTTTCAAAAAATGCAATGTCAATCCAATTAAAGCGAGACCGGTCAAACAATCCGGAAAACTCGTCTGAAGCAAGATTAATGATTGTTTCTCCTTTCTTGAAATAATTATTATACGGCATTTTCCAAAAGCTTTTCAAACTTTTCCCGTCTATTTTGAGTTGTGAATGAAAATCAAGACGATAAGGTTTTATAAGACTGTCAGCTTGAATCGGACCGTATAAAGCGGAAAGCAAAATCAAATGATCAATTAAATAAGCTCTCTCTGTCTCAGAAAAATCAACAACACAAAGATTACGATACGCAAGTCCGTTATACAAATCTATTGCATGATATGAAACAGGATTGTCAAAATTTTTAATGTACTTTATATTTTCTCTCAAAAGAGCGGGACTTATCTTTAAACACTTACGCAACTCTTCCGGACTAAAACTTTTAAGTACAGAAATTATTTTTTCCGTATGCTCCGATATACTCCGATCTTTTTTGACGGGAGCTGCAAGATTAAGCTCTTTTGCGGGCGAAAAGATAATTTTCATATTAAAATTCCTTTATAAAAATATATATCATTAAGGCAAAAGACGAAAATTCTGCCATTATACTTAACATTAAAGAAAAGAGCCTCGATATGCCGAAAACAAGAAAAAAGCGCGGCAGAAAATAAAACCGCATAAGTTCATCTTTCCCGTCCCCAAGAACACTGTTTTCGCAATTACCGGAGAAGCTATGAGGTTTAAGGCTCCTGATTTTCTCGCCTCTGACGTTAAATATTTCTGATTATGCCGTAAATCAGTGAGTCTCTCCATTTTCCTCCATGAAATCTGTATTTCCTTAAAACGCCTTCTTTTTCAAAACCCGATTTTTCCAAAACTTTTTGAGCCGGAATATTATCAATATCGGTATCGGCTTCAATGCGGACGCACGGATAATTGGCAAATAAATGTTCTGTAATCATTCCGCATACCTTTGTACCGATTCCTTTTTCTCTGTAACTTTCTTCACAGACAACAAGCCCGAGCCGAAATATACCCGGTCTGAGAACGCTTATATAAATAAGCCCGAGAGGATTTTTATCATCCTCAAAAATAAGTATTTTAAATTTATCCGCAATAAATCCGTTTTCTTGATATTCCGATTCCAATCGTTTAAAAGATTCAAAAGTAAATTCCTGAAAGCATCCTCGCGAATCCGGACTGTTCCAATTGTAAATTGTCTCTAAATCATTTTCCTTTATTGCTCTTATTTTTACGCTGCTTTTCATCTTATTCTCCCGATTCCGTCGCATTATTAAAGCTTTTTATTAATTTTATGAAAAAAGTCTCCGTTAATCAAGCTGAGATAATGCAACAGAAACAGAAAGTTGATTTTCGAGTCAAGGAAATTTAATAGACGGCAGGGTGTGTTAAATGTAATTAAAAACAAAAAAATCGGCGATTAATATAAAATCAATCGCCGCAGTTCTGAAGTTAAAGTTTAAAATGAGATTTACAGATAATTATTTCTTTTGGAAAAAAGTATTTACTTCAGGATTTTTTTCTCCGAATTGTTCGACAAGTTTTTCCAAAATAAATTCTCTGTCTTTACCTTGATTTTCCAGATTTTTCACAAGTTTATAGGCGGCAAATAAAGCCGACGGTCCTATTTCCGAAGCAAAATATCCGACTCCCTGATTCCAGACAAGCATAGCAAATATTTCGTCAAATTCTTTTGTTTCGGCTCCGATGGAGTAGGCTTTGATAAATTCTCTTACGGCTTGTCTCATTCTGCCGGCTCCGACACCGTTGACGAGAGAAAGAAAGAGTCTTGTTTTCATATCGAGAACATGATCTTCTTTGCCCCAAATATAATTCCAAAAATTAACAACATTATTTGCCAAAGCAGGATCTACGGCATTAAAATTTACGATAGCCGTCGGTTTAAAAGGCATATCCTGTTTTTCGGTTGATTCGTCTTTTTTGATCCTGTAAAAATAAGCTCTGTATTCGGCATCGTTTATTTTTTCGGTATCGTTTTCATAGCCCAATTCCGTCATCAAAGAATATAAAGGAAGCGGTTCAAAACTTTGAACAATGCAAATACCCTGCCCTACTTCCAAAGATTTTGCTTTTTGAAGAATAGAAGGTAAAAAATTTCCTTTTAATTCCCTGACATCTTTAATATCAAAATCAGATTTTTTGTTTAACCAATCTTTCATTTTTTCTCCTTTCTGCAATTATTTTTTATTATAAATGAGTATATACGGTTTCCGGGGAATGTCAAATTTAAATTAAACGACGATGAAACATCATGAAAGGAGACACAATATTTGAGCATGAGAAGGGTATTGTATTTTAATAAAAACAAAAAAAGCCCAGAGCTGAAAGGGCTTGAAATCTAATCTTGAATAACTTTCATATTAGGGGTAACTCCTTCCTTGGGAAGATGTTCAAAACCCTCTCCGTAAACCTGATGAACATCCTGAACGACAATAAAAGCTTTGTCGTCTATCCGGGAAACCAGCCGAACAAGAGCAGGAATATTTTTCTTGGGCATTACCGTGGTAAGAACAACCCGTTCAACTCCCGTATAACCTCCGACGCCGGCAAAAGAAGTAATTCCTCTTTGCAAATTTTTAAAAATGGCTTCTTTCAGTTCTTCAGGTCTGTCCGTAGTAATCATAATTCGCTGACTGGCATTAAATCCGTTCAAAACTATATCCACGGTTTTTATCTGAATAAAAATAAAAACAAAGGAATACATAATCGTTTCAAGCCCTTTCATCCCGGTACTTTTGTATGCCCAAATCGTAGCAAGAGAAAGAACTGTTATATCAACCGTAATGAGAGTTTTGCCTATCGGGATTCTTTTAATCCAACGCATAATTTGAGCAAAAGCGTCAGAACCGCCGGTGCAAGCTCCGTGAAAAAAGACCAATCCCATGCCGATTCCGATTAATATGCCGCCGTAAAATGAATTAAGAAGAGGATTATGAGAAATTAATTCGGGGAAATACGTATCATGAAGATATTGAAATCCGTCTAACATAGCGCCGAAAATTGCCACGGCGTAAATAGATCTTATCCCGAATCCTTTGCCCAAAAGTTTGGTTCCGATGATAAAAATAACAAAAGTTATGATCATATTTACGGTGCCTAGCGGTAATCCGAAAATATATTTCATTAAATAAGCTATACCGATAACGCCGCCCTCGTAAAAGTTCATCGGAGTAACGAATACCGTATAAGCAAAAGCGGAAAGCATGCAACCGAAAGTAATCATGATCCACGGTAAAACATGTTTTTTCTGTTTTAAAATTATATCCGTCATTCTTCCTCGTTTTTTATTTTATTTTTCTGCTCGCAAACAATAACCTGTTCCTCAGAGCGAAACTGAAAATTTTTGCGCCATTATCAAAGTCAACTTTTTATTGAACAAAAAGATAACGAGACAGATAATATTTTGATTTAATTGAAGATAAACATTAGATGAGCGTGTTTTTATTCCCTCCTTTAAACTGATGAAAAATAAAGCTCCGATTCCGGAATCAAACGTTTTTGCAATTAATTCATTTACCTTTTTTGTTTTATCATCGCCGGATTGTTGTTTTTTCGATTCGCATTGAATTTTTCTTTGACATAATTTCACTTTATCCTTATTTGTGCAAAATTATCAAAATTCTGTTACGGGAAGATATTAAATAAAAAAAAATAAACCTTGGAAAATAAAGAAATGATAAGAATAGTCGAATCCGAATTTGTTAAAAGCGCAGTAAAACCCGATCAATATCCGACAGAAGGTTTGGCGGACATTGTTTTTGCCGGCAAATCAAACGTCGGCAAATCATCCATGATCAACACCGTCTTAAACAGAAAATTAATTGCCAAAATATCTTCAAAACCGGGAAAGACAAGATTAATTAACTTTTTCAAAATAAGGGTTAAATTTTCGGATTCCGAAGAGTCCGGCTTTTTTAATTTGGTGGACTTGCCGGGATACGGTTATGCTAAAGTTCCCAAGTCCGAGCGCGATTCATGGCAAAAAATGCTGGATCTGTATTTTCAAAACAGAGTTCAAATCAGAGACGTTTTTATATTGGTCGATATACGTCATAAAGCCGATCCCAAAGATGCATCAATGATTGAAATGCTGAAAAAACTCAACTTGCCTTTTACGGTAATTGCCACCAAATCCGATAAGATTGCCAAGGGAAAAATACCGAAAGCTCTAAACGGGCTTAAAGAAGGTTTAGGATTAACGGATGAAACAATTATTCCGTTCTCTTCGTTAAAGAAACAAGGTGTTGAAAAAGTAATTAATCGGATAGAGAAACAAATATTTTAAGAGAGAAAAGAAATGATTTTAGAAAAAATAAAAAATTCGACCGATTTGCATCAACTTTCAATCTCGGATTTGAAAATTTTGGCGGAAGAGGTTCGCAAAAGAATAATAGAAGTAACCGCAAAAAACGGCGGTCATTTGGCTCCCAGTCTCGGGGCAACCGATTTAGTTATTGCTCTGCTGAAAGTTTTCGATCCGTTTAAAGATCGCTTTGTTTGGGATGTCGGGCATCAGTCTTATGCCTATAAAATATTAACCGGACGCAATAATGAATTCGATACGTTAAGAAAATTTAAAGGTCTCAGCGGTTTCAACAATATTTTTGAAAGCAAGGCTGACGCATTCGGAGCCGGACATGCTTCAACTTCCATTTCTGCAGCCTTGGGCATTCAGACGGCAAAAGATCTGAAAAAAGAAAAAGACAGAGTAATAGCCGTTATCGGAGACGGAGCATTGACGGGCGGAATGGCTTTCGAGGCTTTAAATCATGCCGGACATATCCAAAAAAATCTTATAGTTATCCTGAACGACAATGAAATGTCCATTTCCAAAAACGTAGGAGCGCTGCAAAGTTATTTAACCAATATGCTGGTCAGCAAATCATACAACACTTTGAAAGACAAAGTTTGGAATATTTCTTATAATTTGCCGACAAATATAAGACGTAAATTTATTACGGGCGTGCAAAAAGTTGAAGAAAGTTTGATAAATATTCTGGTACCGAATATCTTCTTTGAAGATTTGGGATTTAAATATGTCGGTCCTGTCGAAGGGCACAATATACCTCGCATGGTCAGAATTTTCAATAAGGTAAAGAATAATATCGTCGGTCCCGTCCTTATTCATACGGTAACCCAAAAAGGAAAAGGATGTAATTTTGCCGAAAATGACGCAACGACTTTTCACGGTTTAGGTCCTTATAACGAAAATACGGGAGAAAGAGCCGGTAAAAAAGCTCCGACGTACTCAAACGTTTTCGGTAAAAAATTAACTGAACTTGCCGAGAAAAACGATAAAATAACGGCAATTACGGCCGCCATGACAAACGGAACCGGATTAACGGGTTTTGCCAAAGCTCATCCCGAGAGATTTTTTGACGTAGGTATTGCCGAACAACATGCCGTAACCTTTGCCGGAGGACTCTCCGCAGAAGGCATGAAACCTTTTGTCGCCGTCTATTCAACCTTTTTGCAACGAGCTTACGATCAGGTAATCCATGATATAGCTTTGCAAAAATTACCGGTTGTTTTCTGCTTAGACAGAGCCGGTTTGGTAGGAGACGACGGAGCAACTCATCACGGCGTATTTGATTTGTCCTACCTCTTGCCTGTTCCCGGAATGACAATAGTTGCCCCGTCAAACGGAAGACAATTTGAGAAAATTTTGGAATTTGCATCAGAATACGACAAAGGTCCGCTGGCAATACGCTACCCGAGAGGAGAAGCTCACGTTATTCCCGAATCATCCGAAGAAATTATTTACGGTAAATCCGATATGCTGAAAGAAGGCGAAGAAATTGCAATCCTGACCGCAGGCAAAGATCTTGTTACAGGAATGAAAATCGTTGAAATTTTGGAAGAAAAAGGGTTAAAACCCTGTCTTGTCGATGCCGTTTTCGTTAAGCCTTTGGACACGGAAATGCTCTATAAAATAAAAGAAACATGTTCGATTATCGTTACCGTTGAAGACAATGTTCTGAAAAACGGTTTCGGATGTCAAATCAGCGAATATTTTAAAAATGACGGTTTAACGATAATGAATTTCGGCTTGCCGGATGATTTCGTTACTCACGGTTCGGTTGAAGAATTAAGGAATATGCTTGAACTTCGCCCCGAACAAATCGCTGAAAAAATTTTAGAAAAAAGAGGTTAGATTATGGCAAACGTTATTTGTGAACTTGTATGCGTAACTTATGACATAGGACCAAGCTTATCGCCATTTGTCGCAGAAGTTATAAAACTGATCGAAGAAGATGAAAAAGTAGATCATCAACTCACTCCCATGGGTTCCGTATTGGAAGGCGAATGGGACGACGTAATGGCTTTGGTTGACAGAATTTTCAAACATTTTGCAGATGATTATGAAAGAATCGGCATTACTCTGAAAACGGATTACAGAAAAAGTAAAAAAAATCGCATGGAAGGAAAGATTAATTCCGTAAAAAGCAAACTTTCTCGCTCCTGATAATGCGAAAATATAATTCCCGTTAAGGTCTTTGCATGATCTCAATTTTTTCGGAAATAAAATATCTGAAAGGCGTCGGAGAAAAAAGAGCCCGATTGCTCAATAAATTGAATATTTTTACAATTTATGATTTGATGCTGCACTTTCCGAGAATGTACATAAACAGGGAACAGAAAACAAGACTTTCAGATCTTAAAACAGATCAATATTCCGCTTTAACGGGACATATCGTAATTACCGAAACAATCTCCGGTTATAACGGTAAAAAACAATTGGAAACCGTTATTTCCGACGGCGAAAGTTACCTTTATCTGCATTGGTTTAAATATCCTTCATACTTGCCTGAGAAACTTAAACCGGGAAGAAAAATCTGGGCGGCGGGAGTTCTTACCGTTTTTCGAGGTCGTCCCGAGCTGATTCATCCGGAAACTGAATTTTTGGATGAAGAAAGCAGGGTTAACGAGTTTTGGCGAAGCCGTAAAATATTGCCGGTTTATCCTTTGACGGCAGGAATTGCTATAAACAGTTTCCGTAAATTGATTTTCAATGCTTTTTCTTTATACCACAATCAAATAAGCGAAACTCTTCCCGAATATCTTATTAAATTGTTAAATTTTAAACCGCTTCATACGGCAATTCAAAAAATTCATTTCCCCAATTTTGAGGAAGAAGCAGCCGAAAACAGAAAACGTTTTATCTTTGAAGAATTCTTTTATCATCAGTTATTGATGGCAAAATCGAGGATGAATCATTTACAGCCCGGCAAAGGTTACGTCATGCCGAAAGTCGAGGAAGCTCAAATTCAACTGATTAATTCTTTGCCTTTCCGCTTAACTGATGCTCAAAAAAGGGTTATCGAAGAAATTCAATCTGATATGGCTTCAGATCGCCAAATGAACAGATTATTGCAGGGCGACGTCGGAAGCGGAAAAACTGTCGTTACGCTTTTCGGAATAATACAGGCAGTGTTTAACGGATTTCAAGCTGCCGTTATGGTTCCGACCGAAATTCTGGCTGAACAACATGCAAAAACGTTAAGCAAGTTATTGAAAAAATCAGGTCTTAATATTTCATGTTGCCTGATAAAAGGCGGTAATTACAAAGGCAAAAAATCTTTAATTCAAGATGTTAAAGACGGGAAAATACAAGTTATAATCGGAACCCACGCTTTAATTCAAAAAAAGATTGAATACAAAAATCTAGGATTTGCAGTGATTGACGAACAGCATCGTTTCGGAGTAGGACAACGAGCTTTGCTTGCTTCCAAAGATCAGCATCCCGATATTTTACACATGTCTGCAACGCCGATTCCCCGTTCTTTGGCAATGACGGCATACGGAGATTTGGATGTCAGCATATTGGACGAATTGCCTCCGACAAGAAAACCCGTAAAAACTTTTTGGCGTTCTTTTCGCAGCAGAAATGAAGTTTATTCTCAAATTGAACCTGAAATATTAAAAGGGCGACAGGTTTACATAGTTTGCCCCTTGGTTGAGGAATCAGATAAAACAGATTTGTTGGATGCGGTTTCCCTTTATGAAGAAATTAAAGATAATATTTATCCTCAATTCAAATCTGCTCTGTTGCACGGGAAAATGAAAACCCGGGACAAAGACGAAATCATGAACTCGTTTAAACGAGGGGAATTTAACATTCTGATAGCCACCACGGTAATTGAAGTCGGCGTGGACGTACCCAATGCCTCCGTCATGATAATAGAACATGCCGAAAGGTTCGGTTTGAGTCAATTGCATCAATTGCGAGGAAGAGTCGGAAGGGGAGCAGAGCAAGCTTTTTGTTATCTTATTTCTTATCAAAAATTAAGCAAAGAAGGAAAAGAACGATTATCCGCAATGACAGCTTCAAACAGCGGATTCGATATTGCCGAAAAAGATTTGGAAATCAGAGGTCCCGGAGATTTTTACGGTACAATCCAATCAGGGTTGCCTGCTTTTTCTTTTGCAAATTTAGCGAAAGACAGACAAATTTTGGAAACAGCCCGCAAAATTGCTTTTAAGATTATTGCCGAAGATAATGAATTTAATCTTGAGAAAAATAAAATAATCAAAATTAAATATGATCGGGAATACAAAAGCAGAGAAAAATTTTTTAAAATTTAATTTTAAGTTTGACATATTGACTGAAAATGACAAGGTTACTGAAATCACATAAGGGAAAGCCATGAAATTCATTAAATTGCTCTTACTTTTATTGTTGTCAGGCTGTCAGAATTACAAGACGCCCGATTTTGACGGGAATAACGCTTTGGATTTGATAAAGCGTCAACATCTTATGGGAGACAGATATCCCGGAACGGAAGGCATTGAGAAACTCCGATCCTTTATCATTTTAAGCATGAAAAAATGCAGAGGCGAAGTTACGACGCAAAAATTTGACTTTACGGCATTTGGAGAACCGCAAAAAGGCGAAAACATCATAGTAAAGTTTTATCCTGATCTCGGAAGAAGAATTTTGCTTTCCGCCCATTACGATACCAGAAAATACGCCGATAAAGATCCGAATGAAGCCGACAGAAAATTACCCGTTCCCGGAGCAAACGACGGAGGATCGGGCGTTGCCGTATTATTGGAAATTGCCGAAATTTTATCAAAAAATCGTCCTGTTCTTCACGGAGTGGACATGATCTTTTTTGACGGCGAAGACGGAGGAATTTACAACGAATCGGAATCATGGTGTTGCGGATCAAAATATTTTTCGGAAAATCCTTTGCTTGATTGTCCCGAGACATCAATAAATATCGATATGGTAGGCGATTCCGATCAGGAAATTAAAATGGAATATTTTTCTTACAGCGAAAACCCTCAATATGTTTTGAAACTGCTTACTCTTGCCGAAAAAAGAGATATTTCCTCTTTTACCAAAAAAATTTCAGATCCGATAATAGATGACCATTATTATCTGCTGAAAGCAGGCTTTCCGTCCGTAAATATTATAGATTTCGATTATAAATATTGGCACACAAGAGAAGACACGCCGGATAAATGTTCAGCTGAATCTCTTAAAAATGTCGGTCAGGTCGTTACGGATTGGATTTATGAAAAATAATCCGCTTTTAAGATGGATTACCCCGGATGAGCAAAGAATTCTTTTTTTTGTTTTGTTTCTTCTTTTTACCGGAATAATTCTTAAAATAAGCGGCAATAAAATAATCAATGAAAAAGCCGAAAAAGAAATTGCCGATTCTGTATTTGCCGAACCTTACAAGATAATACTGGACATCAGGACAGCCGATAAAAAAGCTTTACTCTGTCTTCCCGGCATAAGCGAGAAAAAAGCTGATAAAATATTGGAATTCAGAAAAAATTACGGTTTTCAAAAAACTTCCGATCTTATGAAAGTAAAAGGAATAGGACCTTTAACTTATAAAAAGTTAAGCGACTGTTTCTTAAAATTCGGAGAAGAAGATTACGAAATCAAAGCTTCCGTAAATTATCGGAAATCAGTCGAAAAATTGAATATTAAAATAAATATAAATACGGCGGGAGCTGATGAATTAACCCTTTTGGAGGGGATAGGGCTCGAGAAAGCAAAAAGAATAGAAGAGTTCAGAAAAACTTCCGGAAAGTTTACCGCAAAAGAAGATATTATGAAAGTAAAAGGCATCGGTAAAAGAACTTACGAGAAAATAAAAGATAAAATCATATTAAAGGATTAAAGATAATTTATGCCGATAAACGAAATTGATATTTCACGAAAAATAGGACCGACATTGACTTTGGCTCATCTCTACGAAGCTCAAAATCAATATGTTGATGCTTTGGTTATCTGCGAAAAACTTTATGCCCAAAATCCCGATGAAGAAGTTTCGGAAAAAATAAAATATCTCCGCAGTCTGATTGCAAAAGAACATAAAGAAAAATATAACGATAAACTTTTGAAAATTTTTACGGAAAAAGAGATGAGAGAACTTCTGATCCTTCCGGAAAAAACTTACAAAGCATATCGGGAAGCTTTTGACGGTATTGAGGAAGAAAAAATTCCGCAAAACGCAGAAGATCATAAAAATATTGAAGAATATGAAACGCCGTCCCAAAAATCCGAAACCGATGAAATAATGAAAGAAATCCAAAAATCAGGAGAAAAAACATATTCCCAAAAAGAAAAAATCTGCGTATCCGGAAAATCATATCCTGAGGAGACTCAAATTTCCGTAAAGGAATTATTGAAAATATTAAAAACTGATTTTGATCGGGATAAAAAAATTTCCGACTTGAAAATTTCTGATTTGATATTGATTTTAACAAAATTATATGACTAAAAAAATTTTATTATCACTATGCGATTTAAGAAAAAAAGCTAATCAAAAATAAAAGGAATAACAATTATGACTTTTTACGGAAAACCGATAAAAGAGCTGGAACAATTACCCAGCGTTCCCATCGTTTTAAACAAAATATTAACGGCTATAGACGATAACTCAGTTTCTAATAAAGAAGTTGCGCAAATCATAGGATTCGATCCCATTTTAACGGCAAAAGTTTTATCTCTTGCCAACAGCGCCTTATTCGGAGGAAGAGCCCAAATAAATGAAATATCCGCAGCAGTTACAAGATTGGGACGCAGCGAAATAAAAAATATTGCCATGACTATTTATATTGCCAACATGATCAGCGGTTTGAGTTTAAATTCTATAAAGATAGACCAATTCTGGAAACATTCTCTGGCAACCGGATTTATTTCCCGAAAACTTGTTTCTTACCTTGATTCCGCAGACAAAACTTCTTCCTATGAGCTTGAAAATAATCTTTATATTGCAGGTCTTCTTCATGATTTGGGATTCGTTTTTTGGGATATGTACATGCCTCTGAACTTCAAAAAAATTCTGGAAACTTCAATTGCAGAAAATGAAACCATCGCATTTACGGAAAAAAAAATACAAAACACCAACTATGTTGAAGAAGGAGCCAAAATATTGCGATATTGGTCTTTGCCGACAAATATTGTTTCATACATAATAAATTACAGTAATCCTGAAAAAGCTGTCCAGAAATATAAGACGGGAGCTTATATATTGAATGCGGGAACCTATATTTCCAATTTAACAGGCTTCAAAAATGTCAGTAACGCCGAAATGATTCGCCATCCTGAAAATATTATGGACATTTTTACTTTTAAAGACTATTCAGAAGAAGATATAAAAGATTTATTCGATGAATTTCTCGGTCAATCAAAATTATTCATTGCTTTTTCCGAAATGATTATGAGTTCTTAAAATGAAATTGGAAATTTGTATCGCTTCCGCCAAAAGCGCCGAGATTGCTTCCGAATTTGCAATTGACAGACTGGAACTAAACAGCGGGCTGGAACTCGGCGGTCTTACCCCGGATATTGCTCTTTTGGACTACATAAAATCTTTTTCCGAAATCCCCGTAATGTGTATGATTCGTCCGCGACCGTCCGGATTTTGTTACAATAAATCCGAGTTTATGATGATGAGACGTTCAATCGATAATTTTTTGTCTTGCGGAACTGACGGAATTGTAATCGGTTTTTTAAAAAATAATGCAACTATTGACAGAGAAAAATGTTTGGAAATCAGAAAAGCTGTTCCCGAAAATATTGATTTGGTTTTTCATCGAGCTTTCGATTTTACCGAAGATTTAACGGAATCGGCAAAAATTTTGGAAGATTGCGGTTTTACCAGAATACTTACTTCCGGAGGGGAATATTCAGCTGTTGCCGGAAAGGAAAAAATAAAAAAACTTATAGAATCTTTTAAACATATTGAGATTTTACCCGGGGCGGGAATTAATCCGGAAAATTGTCTTGAGTTTATAAAATATACCAGAGCGAAACAATTACACGGAACTTTTTCGAATTGCCGAAGAGATCTTTCGACCTCAGGAAATAAATTAAATTTAACCGGATTTAAAGATTACGACGAAAATTCTTATTTGGAGACTTCTTCAGAAAAATTAAAGAGTTTGATAATGAAATTAAAAAGTGATCTCGGGAGTAAAAATGTTATTTGATAAAAAATTAATCAGAGTTAATGCGGAAACCAAGGATAAATGGGACTGTTTAAAAAAAATGGCGCATTTATTGGCTCTTAACGATATTCTGACAAACGAAGACGAGTTTTTTGCTTCAGTAAAAGAAAGAGAAGAATTTATCTCCACCGGAATAGGATACGGTATAGCCGTTCCTCACGGAAGATCAAATGTCGCAAAATCTTTAGCGATAGCCGTTTTTCATTTGAAAAATACCATTGATTTTAATTCTCTGGACGATAAACCCGTTAAATTGCTTTTTATGGTAGCCGTTCCGGAAAAATATGCCTCCGAATATATGAAAATATTATCTGCCGTATCAAAATTTTTACATATACCCGATACCATAAACAATCTTTTTTCCGTAAATTCGGTTGATCAAATTTATGAAATATTGAAAGGAGTGGAGTATGAAAATAAATAAACTTGTTCTTGTCGCAATTCTGATTATTCCGATGAACTTTTTATTTGCTTTACACGATGATGCCGGAACTTCCGCATTCAATTTTTTAAATGTTAACTATTCGGCAAGAGCAGCCGCTATGGGGAACTCCTACACCGGCTTATCCGATGATTCGGAAGCTCTTTATTACAATCCCGCCGGAATTGTTCAAATTAAGCGTCCGTCGGCTTCCGTATCTTTTATGCAATATTTTGAAGGATTTCAAGGCGGAGCAGCTTCTTACGCAAAAAGATTAAACAATAAAATTATTTTAGGAGCATTTACTCAATACATGACCAACGGAGACATAGATAAAACGGAAGTTAACAATCAAAATGAATATATAGGCAAAACAGGAACTTTCGGAGCTTCCGATCTTGTTTTAGGCATCTCTTCCGCTTACGAGATGAACAGTATTCTTACTTTCGGATTAACGGCGAAATTTATTTCTGAATCCATTGACGACAATACGGCAACCGCATTTCTGGCTGATTTCGGAGTTTTGCATCAAACCACAAATAAAAAACTGAAACTCGGGATCAGCGCCAAAAATTTCGGAACGCAATTATCTTATTTTACCGAATCAAAATTTAAAGAAAGCATGCCCGAAGTTATTGCTGTAGGATTCTGTTATCGAAAAAGCGAAAAACTTAAAGGTTTGCTTGATATATGTTATCCTCTCCGCAATAATGCTTACGGAAAATTGGGTGCGGAATATCGTATTCATCCCGTATTGGATTTGCGCGTCGGTTATAAAACCAATGCTTCCGACTGGAAAACAGGAGGGGATTACGAGTTATTTTCAGGAATGTCTTTCGGATTCGGTTTGAATTGGGACAAATATTTATTTGACTATGCCGTTTCCTCTTACGGAGACTTGGGTTTTGTCAATCAACTGACAATAAAATACAACTTTTAATTATAAAAAGAAAAAACAAAAAACCTCCGAAACGGAGGTTTTTATTTCTTTCTTTATGCTCAGAAACCGTAAAATCAGGATTTATCCGACTTTTAAAATTTCTTTTATCATTGAAATGAATTGCTCTTTCGGAAAAGCTCCCTGACTCATTTGAGGTTGTTCTCCGATCGGAATAAATAATAATGAAGGAATACTCTTGATTCCGAACATTCCCGCAAGTTCCTGCTGGTCTTCCGTATCAATCTTATAAATATCTACTTTACCTGCATATTCTTCGCTTAATTCTTCCAAAACAGGAGTCACCATCCGACACGGACCGCACCAATTTGCGTAGAAATCTATAATTGCGGGTTTATCGCCTTTGAACTTCCACTCTTTTCCCTGTTCAAAATCAAAAATTTTTTCTTTAAATGTATCAAGTGTTAAATGTTCCATTATTACCTCGTTTAATTTATATTTTTTATTTACTGCTTAATAATAACAAACTAATTGATAATAGCAAATATTTCTTTGCATTTTATTTTTCAAAGGTAAAAGCAATATTAAATAAATGGTTATCTTAAAATAAATTACAGCTAAATAGATATAAAAAAAAATTTTACATTAATTTTGACCTTTTGATAAAATACGCCAATAAATTTTGCTCAATCGGTACAGAAGTGTTAATCTGATTGTATTCAATATTCGATTTAAGGCATTCTCCGGTTATTTTATCGGTAAAATCTTTAAAAGAGTCTATATACTGCTTTCTGATTTGCCAAGGATTAACAACAACCTTTTCCTTTGTTTCCGAATCAATAAATTCCGTTTCTTTTTTATAATTAAATTCAATTTCTTCTTTATCAATCAAATGAAAAACAATTACTTCGTGTTTAAGATACCTGAAATGTCTGAGTCCGTTCATAAGTTTTTCCGGATCATCAAGCAAATCCGTAATCAAAATTATCAGACCTCGTTTTTGTATTCTCTCCGCCAAACTGTGTAAAACTTCAGCCGTATTGGTTTTCCCGTTCGGTTTAGTTTCATAGAATTTATTCATCAAAATGTTCAGATACGAACGTCTTGCTTTGGCAACAATATAATCGTCAACCGCATCGGAAAAAATTAATGTTCCGACCGCATCCTGTTGTTTCAGCATTAAATAAGATAATGACGAAGCCAACATTTTTCCGTAATTAAGTTTTGATATATTTCCCGAAGAAAATCCCATGGAATTACTGCAATCAAGCAAAATATAAGATTTCAGATTAGTCTCTTCCTCATATCTTTTTATATAATACTTACCTGTTTTGCCAAATATCTTCCAGTCCAGGTTTTTGAGAGAATCCCCCGGAATATACTGCCTGTGATCACTGAATTCCACGCTGAATCCGTGAAACGGAGAACGGTGCAAACCGATAATAAATCCCTCGACGATTAACTTTGCTCTGAGATTGAATTTATCGGCTGCGGCAATCGCTTTGTCCGTTAAAAGCTCTTTCCTCATTAATTTTTCTTTTCTTTATACAAAATTGAAAGGGGAAGTAAAACAATATAGGTAATAGTCAGTATAACGGGAGAAATTTCATCATCCCCTGTTGCCATAATCGCATATCCGACAATCAATAAAATGACGGATAAAACAAAAAGCACAATGTTTATTTTTCCAAATTGCAGACGCTTCATATATTCCTCACTTTTTATTTAAATATTTTAACATTGTCTCGGCTTTTTCAACCGACTGTTTATGATTATTAAGCTTAACCGCTAAATTCAGCATATTTTTCCCTTCTTCCGGTTCGGACAGCTTCAAAAAAAGCGCCCCGAGATGATAAGCTATTTCGCTGTTTGTAACTTCATTATAAATAAATTCTTCAAAGAATACTTTTGAGGTTTGATATTTTCCCAGTTTATAATACAACCAACCCATACTGTCTCTTATGCCGAGGTTATCCGGATCTTTCTCGAATGCCTCGTAGATAAGCTTTCTCGCTTTTTCCGTTTTATCGGAATAAATCAATAATGAATAACCGTAATAATTAATGGCGGAAGAGTTTTCCGGAAATCGAGAGTAACATTTTTCGGAAACGGCAAGAAGTTTATCTGTTTCTCCTCTCATTTCAAAAAATGTTCCTATAACAAAATAATTATCTAAACTCAAACAGTCCTGATGAGCTGCTTTCCAATACCATTCGGCAGCCAAAGAATATTTCTTCAGGTTTTGCAGACATTCTCCGTTTATAAAAGCGGAAAATCCGGGATTATTCAAAGCAGACGAAAATTCTTCGGCTTTTTCATATTCTTCGCCTTTAAAAGCAAGATAGGTCGCTAATATAATATCGTTTTCTTCCGTTAAATCTTCTTTATCTAATAAATTCAGATATTTTTTTGCGTCATTTTGTCTGTTTAAACATTCAAAAATATCGGCAAGAATAATATTTTTTCTGTATTTCGGCAATCCGAGAGCCGTCAAAGAATCCAAATAAGCTTCCGAATTATTCGATCCCGAGGAATCATTGGCTGCCAAAGCATAGCAATAATTCGATAATTGGATATTTAAATCGGTTTCTTTGTAAAGTCTCATCCACTCTTTCTTTAATCCTTTTTGCAAGAGAAAACTTGAAATTAAGTGTTTAACATTTCTTTTATCTTCTTCATTTTTAGAAATTTTCAAATATTTTCTGAAACAATCAACAGCAATATCCGCTCTATCGGAATAAACAGCGGCAGAAATAAAAATCAGAATTAAATTTTCATCTTCAATATCACGGCAAAAAGCTTGATATTCATTTATTTTTTCATATTTATCGCAACTCAAATAAATTCTGAGCAACATAGGCAAATAAGCTTTTTGCAACTCCTGATCCCAAGCAAAATATTTTTCAGCTAAAGCAATTGCGGCATCAAAATTTTTTCGTTCCAAATAAAATTGGAACCATTCCTGAAATATCCTTTTTGCTCCGTAAGTTTCGTAAGATTTACGCAAAACAGTTTCTGCCTGATCAGGGAAAGCATTGACAATATAATTCAATAATCCGATAAATTCTTCTTGTAAAATAAGGTCAATTTTTCCCCAGCGAGTCGAATCCGGATTTAAATTAAAAATAAGGTCAAAATCTTCAGGCTTAATGTCAATTCGAGAAACTTTAAACATCAATAACTTGATAATTCTGCTGTCGTTCGGATATTTTTCAATCAGTTTGCTGAAAATATTTTCCCATTTTTCAAACTGAAAACGACTAAATAAAATACTTCCGAAATCTTCGGCAATTTTCTCGTCAAAGTTTACTTCCGTAAGATATTGGCAGATCAAATCCGGGACATCATTAAACCTTTGCATTTCTTCGGGAGAAAGATAACAGTAAGATTCAATCAAATCATCCAGAATAACTCGATTACAATTACTTTCTTTATAAGCTTTTCTCAATAAAACAACAGCCGAAACGGGATCGCCTTCCAGACGAGCCATATCGCCCATGGAATATTCTATTACCGCATTCTCTTTCAAACTTTTCGGAATTCCGGAACTAACCGATTTATTTGAGCTGCATCCGGCAAAAATCAATGCGCAAAATAATGCGAGAATAAGATAATTTTTATTTTTCATATTTTAAAAAGTCATATTGAAGATAATCATCATAGAACGATCAAAACCGATAGTGTTGGGACTGTTTTCCAATAAATCGTAAGCATTCAAACGCAAACTCAGATAATCGGTAAAACGAATTTCCGCTCCTGCATTAAGATAACCTTTCCCCGCTCCGGAAAATCTGTCATCTTCGCTGACTCGATCATCGTTGTCGTTTAAAGCCAAATCATACTCGCAAATAAGCGTCAGCATATTTCCGACGGTTTTATCGACTCCGAAAAAGAAATTCAAGTCATTGTCTTCTTTGTCTTCCAAACTGTAATTTAATCCTCCGTGTAACCCGATATTTCCCCATAAAATCCAATTTCTGCTTGTAACTAAATAAAAACCTTTTGATTTTATGTCGTAACGTTTTTCGCTTTCAATGTAACTGCCGTGTCCCTGAGAATTGTAACCGATGACAACAGCCGGTACGGACGGACTTTCATCAATGGCGCGAAACTTAAAACTAAATTCTACTTTATCGTGAAAGACAGGCTTTTCATTACCTACAATTGACTCTCCCCCATAACTTATTCCAAACATAAATCTGGGGAAAAGACCGACCTCGGAACCGATAAGCATTCCGTTATTGCGATAAAGTTTGGTAAAAACGGAACTCTCTCCTCTCTGCAAAATTCCCGCTGTCGGAACATCTGCAAGTCTTCTCAATTCATACCCGGACAAAAAGTCGGATAAACTGAAAATTATCAATAAAAAGCTGATTTTTTTCATCTTAATTCTCCTGTTTAAGACTCTGTTTCTTATTTATTTTTTTAGGTTGAAAAGTCTTTGCTATAAGTTCAAGTTCTTCCAACCCTGCAAGTTTATACCCTTCCGGGAAATAAACATAATTATCTATAAAATAGCATATTTTTTGTTCTTCGTTCCAAAAACCGTAACCTCGAAAAGCTCCTCCTACAAATAATTCTAAATTTCCCCAATGTCCGTACATTTTAATGGCATTGATTTGATCGTTCAATTTGATTTTGGTCATCTCTGTTTTTTTGCGGTCATAAATATCTCCCTCATAAAATTCATAACCGATTCGGTCTCTGGTGTCCAGCATCCATTGAATCATATCAGGTTTTGTCTCGGCTTTTTCCCAATAAATACCGATAATTCTGTCGGGATTATCTTTTAATCTGGCAATGTAAGAAATAAAATTGTTTTCGTCGTTTCTGCGAAACTCCCTGTAATGCTTAGGAATCTGCACAGTCCAAGGATATCGGGAAAATGCGGAATACGGAATAATCCCTCGCGAATAAATGTTTGCCGAAATTCTTTCGTCCCAGCGTTTACGAAAAGTTTTAAACAATCTGTCTTTATAGAAATCGGCAAGTTGTTTCAATCTTTCCAAATCTGAACCTATTAAAAATACAACCTGTTGATCATTTGCCCAAACATTTTCTGCCGTAAACATTCCGCCTTTGCGTTCTTGGGCAGATTTAAATGAGTTTGCCGCTAAATGTTTGCGAACAAAGTCAGAAATATCGCTTTGGGAATCCAAAATGCTTAAAAATATAATATTTCGATGTTTATAAAACTGCTCCATTCCGTCAAAAGACACTTTTCGCAATTGAAAGACGCTTTCTTCCTCGGTGGTTACAACAATTTTTTCCAATGACCTTTTTAAAATGTCTTCCGTTATTTTCCATTCATCTTCGTCGGACATTACAATAATTTCCTGCTTGCTTCCCCAAGCCAAAGGTTTTTTCGGATCAATTTTATTTTTGCTTACTCGCAATTTGCTGTTCTTTCCGGAATCGCATCCCAAAATCAAAAAAACAGCAATCAGAAAAAAATAAATAATTTTTTTTAACATCATTTTTTCTTTACCGCCAAAACATAGGTAAGTCCTGACCAAACAGTAATCACGGTTACGAAAACAAAATAAATGTTAAAGATTAAATCAGCAACCGATACGGCTTTTTCAGGAATAATTCCGGATTTAACCAAAGTAAACCACAGCAATGCGGCAATTATGCCCGTCATTTGCAAAACTGTTTTTAACTTTCCGCTTTTATTGGCGGCAATGATAATATTCTTCTTTTTGTAAATTTCTCGTAAAACGGTAATAACGACTTCTCGAAAAGCTATCAGCCAAATCATATAAATATTGATCATGGATAAAGGTTCCGTACCGAGAGCAAACAAAGCCGTAAGAACCAATATTTTATCGGCAAGAGGATCCATTATTTTCCCGAAGTTTGAAATAACGTTGTACTTTCTGGCAAGCATGCCGTCATAATAATCGGAAATACTGGCAATTACAAAAGTTGCTAAAGCAATTACGCTGTTTTTAAAATTTGATTCCGCCCAAAACATAAAGAACCAAAAAACGGGCACTAAACTTATTCTCAATAAAGTTAAAGCATTAGGTAAATATTTCATCTTCTAAAAGTTTCCTCTTTTGTAAATAAAATTAAGCCTGAAATATACCGATAAATCAGCAATCAAAAGCACAATCAGCAGAATAAGAATGTTTGTCAAACCGTATCCTTCAAAATTTCCGGTAAATAAAAAAATAACCGTAAAATTAAAAAGAACAGGCAAAAATATCGGCAAGAAAGAATTTTTCCGGAACATCTTTTTTACTCTTTTAAAATCACCGCCGGCATGCAGATAAACAGTCCAATATTTCTCGTTGCGGCGTTCGGCATAATTTCTCATAAAAACCCTAATTAAAAAAATAATCAAATAAAAAGTAAGAAAAATCGCATTTTCAGCTGTATTAAAAAGTTCAAGTCTTCTGTTATTTTCCTCCCAAATACGGTCATTGTAATCCAAAGCAAAGCCTTTTTCTTTCTTATTGAGCTGTTCCAGCAAATTGTTTTTGGCTTTTTCGTTGAATTTTTCGCCTATGATCCGAATATACATTATATTGGGCAAAGAAACTTTTCCGATAACCTTTTTAATATTTTTAAGATCATACTTTTTTATTAAACTGTCGGTAATGCTTTCCGAAGATTCGATTACGGCAGATCCGACATAATCGTATTTTGTTAATTTGCCTGTTTCATTTTCCAAAGACTCGCAATCATAAGAATAAACAACTATGGGAATAGATTCCAAATACTCATATTCCCCTAATTTCATTTTATCGATATTTACGATTACGGCTGTCAACACCGCCAATAATAAACAAATCGGAAAAATTTGCAGAAAATAATATTTTTTCACAGTTTAAGAAGTTCCTTATTTTGTATTCGGTAATAAGTTTCAAAACCTTCTTCCCTGATCTTTGAGAAAGCTGCAACCGCAGTTCCTCCGCTCGCAGCATATTCAATCAGACGCAAAGCATCAGATTTCGTAACATCATCAAAAAAAACATCAAAATCATCTATCAAAATAAGATGAGGAAGCTGAACAACGGCGCGAATTAATTCGGTAACTTTTTTCTCTGAAAACGAAAGATATTTGACTCTTTTGTCCAAGGAATCTACAAGCTTAAATATTTTGCAAAAATCCTGAATTATTTTTTCTTCTCTGCTTGTGATCTTTGTCAAAGGCAAAACAATATTTTGCCAAACCGAATATTCGTCAACCAGTCTGGGTAAAATTTGAATTTCCAAAATCCTCAAATGTTTAGGATTTTTTGCATCGTAAGACAATTCTCCGGAATCCGGCTTCTTATCTCCTTTAAGAATTTTCAAAAAAGAAGATTTACCTGTCTTATTCCTGCCGATAATATTAATTTTTTCCCCTTTACTCAGATTAAACTTTTTAATTTCAAGAAGAGGCTCGTCTTTTTGCGAATTAATGCTGATATTTTCAATTTTAAGCATGTTTTACCTCAACAATTATTTTTTTATTTTTATTTTTCCCGTAAATCTCTTCGTTTACTTTAATCATTTTTGTTCTTTCGGCATTATCGCTTAATTCTTCGTAACGTTCAAAAGGATACATTATAAAAGCTGAGCCGTTCGGCTTTAAATTACGTTTAATCGTTCTGAAAACATCGGACATCGTACACTTGATCTCAAATCTGGCGATTGCTCTCTCTTCGCAGGGCGGAATACGCCCCGTTCCCTCGGCATAATAAGGCGGATTTGTTATGATCAAATCATAAAGCTTGATTCCTGCAAAATCAACTAAATCACATTCTTCGAAATTAACGTTTTTCAATTCGCAAATTTCGGCGTTAAGAGACGATAATTTCACAAGTTCAGGTAAAATGTCCATTCCGTGAATATTAAATTTCTCTCGGTAAAATCCCAACATGACAGAAATAATGCCGCATCCCGATCCCAATTCCAAAACTTCAGCTCGTTCGGAATAATAATGATCGGCAATATATTGAACAAAAAAGCCGGTATCCGATGAGACCGGCTGACCTTTTAAACTCTGATATATCGTTTTCCCGAAGGGAAGCAATACTTGATTTAATTCCATTTAACGGGACATTTGCAACATTCTTTCAACAGCAGATAAAGCTTTTTCGGCAATATCTTTATCCAAAATAATTTCATTTTTTTCTTCTTCTAAAGTCAAAAGAATATCTTCCAAAGCAGTTTTTTTCATATTTACGCAAACAGTTCTTTCACTCAAAGGAACAATATTTTTACCCGGATACTTAATCTTTAAAGCATCAACCAAACCGACTTCGGTACCGATAATAACATTATCGTTTTTCGCAACAAAATCCGCCATTCCTTTAGTGGACGCAACAAAATCCGCCGCTTCGCAAACTTCAATTCGACATTCAGGATGAACCAAAAGTTTGTAACCGGGATACTTGGAGCGAACTTTCTTTACGTCGGACAAAGTAACAAGATGATTATGAACATTGCAACATCCTTCCCAAACTTTGATATTTCGTCCGGTCTGTTTTGCCGACCAGGTTCCCAAATTTTTGTCAGGCACAAAAAGAATCTTTTTATCTTCCGGCAAAGCATTGATTAATTTAACCGCATTTGAGGAAGTACAGCATAAATCGCTTTCTGCTTTTACGTCAATTGAGGAATTAACGTAACAGACAACGACAGATCCGTGATTTTCCTCTTTAAATTTTTTCAATTGTTCGCCTGTAATCATATCCGCCATGGGACATCCGGCTTGTCCGTGCGACAATAACACTTTTACTTCCGGATTTAATAATTTAGCTGTTTCCGCCATAAATTTTACTCCGGCAAAAACAATAATATCTGCCTCAACCTTTTCGGCTTCCTGAGCCAATTGCAGAGAATCGCCCACAAAGTCAGCTGTTTCCTGAACCTCAGATATTTGATAATTGTGAGCCAGAATAATGGCATTTTTTTCTTTTTTTAATCTGTTTATTCGGTCAATCAACATCTTCTCGCTAATTTCCACTCTAAACTCCCGTTATACACAAATACAAATTTTTATTATTTCATTTATATCTCGGTAGAACCGAATCCGCCCGTATTTCGGACAGTCTCATCAAGTTCGTCTCTGAGATTAAATTCTGCGTTTTCATGTTTCGCAATCACGATTTGAGCAATTCTGTCTCCGTGCCTTACGATAAAATCTTCCTCTCCGAAATTAAAAAGAATGATTTTAACTTCACCTCGATAATCAGCATCAACAGTTCCCGGCGAATTTAAAACCCCGATTTGATATTTTGCAGCCAAACCGCTTCTGGGGCGTATTTGAGCTTCGTATCCGGGCGGTAAACTTAAAGCAAATCCGGAGGGAATAAGAGCAAGTCTTCCCGATTTGATCAGAATTTCTTCTTCAAGACAGGCATAAATATCATAACCTGCCGCAAGCTCTGACATTTTACGAGGAATTTCTGCTTTAGGATGCGTTTTTTTTATATCAACGAAAATCATACATTTCTGCTTATGATATAATCAGCCAGCAATTCAAGATGCAGAGCTTTTTCTCCGTAAGGCTGCAAAAGAGCTTTAGCTTCTTTGATTAACTTCGCTGCCATAGCTTTCGATTTTTCCAAACCGTATAAAGCCGGATAAGTGGCTTTTTCGGTCTTTGCATCCTTACCGATGCTCTTGCCCAAAGAATCTTTACTGCCCTCAATATCCAAAATATCATCGGCAATCTGGAAAGCCAAACCGATTTTTTCTCCGAATCTGTCCAATCGATTAACATCATCCTCTGACGCTCCGGCGACAATCGCTCCAAAACGCAAGGGCAATCTGATCAACTTACCGGTTTTATTGTCGTGAATGTATTGCAGTTCTTTTTTAGTGATTTTTTTCCCTTCGCTGATAATATCCTTCATTTGTCCGCCGACAACTCCGCAAGCTCCGGTTTCACGGGCAAACTGTCTGATAAGTTCAACCTTCAAGCTATCGGAGACTTCACAGCTTGCCAACAAATCAAAAGCGTAAGAGATAAGAGAATCTCCGGCAAGCAAAGCCAAAGCGGGACCGTAAACGACATGACAGGTTTTGCGTCCTCTTCTCAGATCGTCATTGTCTATTTCCGGCAAATCGTCATGAATCAAAGTATAAGTGTGCAGCAATTCAATGGCTCCGGCAACAGGACGAGCCAAATCTATGTCATCGGAAAACAGCAGGAATGACTGAAGGCACAAATAAGGTCGCAATCTTTTTCCGCCGGCAAATAAAGTATAACGCTGAGCTTTATGTATTTCTTTCGGATATTCGTCTTTGCGAGGAAGAAACCTGTCCAAAGTAATATTTATCAATTCCCTTTTTTCTTTAATATCTTTTTTAAAAACTGCTTGTAATTTATCGTCTTTAGCTGCCATTTTTCATCCTTTAATTCATCTCCGATTCAAACGAAGATTTTGTTTCATTCATTTTTTCTGTTAACACTTTTATTTTAAGTTCGGCTTTATTAAGTTTATCGTTGCATCCTGAAACAAGTTTTGAGCCTTCTTCAAACAATTTCATTATTTCGTCCAAATCATCGGAGCCGTTTTCAAGCGTCTCAACAATAGTTTTTAATCTGTTTAATGCTTCTTCAAATTTTAAATTTTTTGCCATTATTTCCTCAAGAATTTATCTTTTGATGCAACCGTCGCAAGCAAAATTCCTTTTTTAGTTTCAATTTTAATTTCTTCTTTAATTGCAACGTTACTGATTCCTCTGTTTTTATAATTATATAATTTTTCATTTGATAACGGATACTTCAAACCGGATGTAGAAACAACTTCCGCCTCTTCAGTGAGCGGAATGAGAGAAACCGTCGAATTAATATCCAAATTTATTATTTCCGACTTTCTAACGGTAAAAATATGATTTACGGTATCGGAAATCAACAAATCAATATTCTTTTTTTTCGCATATCTGAAATGGGAAAGCAATCCGTAAATTTGGTCGGGTCTTCCGTTTAAAGAATTAATTGCGATAATTTCCCGAAAATTATTTTCATAAGCATACTCAATCGCCAATTCAGTATCGGTAAAATCTTTTTCGGCAGGAAACTCCAATCTTTTTACATCACGAAACAATTCATTTGCTTTTCGGGAGACAGAATCAAAATCACCTGTCATCAAATCAGGTTTCTCGCCCAATTCAATAAGCAAATCGGCACCGCCGTCAACCGCAATAAGAAAAGCGTCTTTTCTGAATTTTTCCCAAATGACAGGATTTATTTCTTTTTCGAAAAATGTAACGAGAATTGCTTTTTTAATGTCCTGCAACATCAATATCCGATTCAAATTTATTTAAATATCGATAAGGGTTTATTTTTCTGCCGTAATAAATAACTTCATAATGAAGATGATCTCCGGTTGATCGTCCGGTATTCCCCATTTGCCCGATAATTTGACCTTTTTTAACCTTATCTCCTTTTTTAACGAGAAATTTATGCAAATGAGCATATTTAGTAGCATAACCGTAACCGTGCTCAATGGTTATATATTTCCCGAAAAGTTTTTTTCTCCCCGTCGCTTTAACGACCCCGTCCGCCGAAGCATAAATCGGAGTTCCCCTCTCATTGGCAATATCCAATCCTCGATGAAAACTTCTCTTTCCGGTAACCGGGTGTCTTCTCCAGCCGAACTTGTCCGATATGCGTCCGAAAGCGGGATAAATTGAAGGAGTGGCTCGGTAAATTTCTTCCTGCAAAGCAATATTTTCAGCCAAATTTTTACATGATTCCGTATCAAATTCAATCTTATTTTGCAAATGATTTATTTTACGAATCGCCTCATTGTATCTGTTTGACAAATCAAGCCCGTATTTTACAAGAGAAGAATCAATTATCGGCATACCTCCGGTTCCCAAAGCTCTTATTTCTTCATTGATTTGTTTAAGATTTTTTTCAGCTCTTATACTGTTTTCCAACAGTTCCAGAAGCTTTATGTCAATCATAATTTTATCAAGTTTATTATCCAATTGCAATAAACGAGATCTCAATGCAATATTTTCTTCTTTTATTTTTTCCAATTCAGTTGCATCAACATGTTTTTGCATTAAATTGACGAAAAACATCCCGAATGCCGATAATATAAACAAAAAGGCAATAAGCGCTCCCGTCAAAAAATTTTTGGAAAAACTTAAAGAAAATTTTTTATCGGAGTCGGTACTGTTTATGTTGATGTACCATTTTCTCAATATAGCCATTTCGCTCCGTCTTCCTTATTTATTTTAAAATTCTCGCAAAAAAAGGTTATCGTTTGCGCCAAACCGAAAGTTTGCAATAACTCGCCGAATTTAAAACGAGAACCTTATAATAATCCTATTTTCATATCATTACAATTAAAAAAGAAGATAAAAGTTTGTGAAGATTAAAGTTGTCAAGCAGAGATATAAAGCGGAATAAATTGCTCTTTGCGAGTCCTGATCGTTTCAAAGAAAACATTATCAAAATATTTCATAAACTATTTTAATTAAACAAAATAACAAAATCTCCGTCTTTACGTTGTTTTTCGGTTAACTCAAAATCGCGGTTTTCAATCTCAAAAGCAGTGATTACGGCAATTTTTAACCCCGGTTTGAGCAGATGCAGTTTATTTGCCGTTCCCAAATGAGCATCGCTGTGAAATTTTCCGTTTATATGAATTATTTTTTTATTTTTACCGGCTTCTTTGGCAATACTTTCCGCCATGGTGTCGTCTTTTACGCATTGAGCGGAATAAAGATTATCGAGATTCATTTTCATCGGCATTTTTCCGCCGTGCATCATATTTGAACTCATCGTTGCAAAAAAACGTTTTTTATATTCGTTATCCAAAGCTTTAATTTGAGAAGCAATAAATTTTTGTTCGTTTTCCGGAAGATTTTCTGCGGCATCTTCGCCTTGAAGATTAATGAGCTTGGCATATCTTCTCGGTACATTGGCAGCAATAAATTGCAATTTATTATCTTTGCAAAATTCGACAATCGGGCGATAATCCGTACTATAGTTTGACCAGGGACGAGAGTTTTGAAGAAATTCATCTTCCTTTATTTCTCCGTTAATGTATTGATCAATAAATAATTGCGTATCTCTTTCAAACATTTCAGCCGAAATAATAAGATTTTTATTTTCCTTATAAAATTCACGGATAAGCTTTATTTCAAGTCGGTGCAATACGGCTGAATTATGCGATTCTCCAAAAAAGATAACGTCATAATTTGATAATTCCGAAGCCAATTCATTTAAATTTATTTCTTTGTTTGATTTTGTATCGTAAATTTTATGCATTTCTTTTTCTTCCGCCCGACACAGCGCAATAATAAACGCAATAAGAATCAATAAGTTAATTTTAGTCATAACATCTCCTTTTATAAAGAAAAATCGTCTCTGATTATTTCGGTATTTTACATGTGTATTAATTCAGGAATATTCAAGTTATATGATAATAAATAATTTAATAAAACGATTAAGTTTTTTGTCAATCAAATAAGCAAATAAAAAAGGGACTGAAAATCAGTCCCCGAAATAATTTATTTTCCTTTAATTTTCCGTAACTTCCTCGGCTCCCAATTCTTTCAACAGTTGATGTAAACTTTCTCTGACTTCTTTGTAATTCGGAGAATCTTCCGGAACGGTAAACGAAACACATTTTCCGGTATTTATTTTTTCGACAATATCATCGGGAACATTCGATTTATTCTCAAAATTACCGTCAATTACTCCCATCTTTGCACCTGCAATTTTCTTTACCAAAGGCAAATGATGTTCTTTGACTCGTTTGATAAAATCGTCTGCGGATTCATCCGGAGAAGGTTTTATGTTTGCCGATAACAATTCCTTCAAGACATCTTTGATTTTTTCTTGTTGCATAATAAGCTCCCTTTTTTTCAAGAAATAAATTTCAAATTCGTAAAAATATGCAATAAGCATACTTCTCTTTCGGCATGCCGAAACCTGTTTACCCAGACTTATGAATGTCGTAACTTATAAAAAAAACTATAGTTTATGTTGTCAAGAAAAATATTTTCCGTGATTTATCGAAAAAATATCATCTCATAATTTGATAAGCAGACCGCTAAATTGTCTGACTTTGTTTCTTAAAAAAAGCTCCCAAGGGAGCTTTGATATTTTATTTATGTACTTTTCTTATGAACTCTTCAACTTCCGGGATACCGCCCTGATAAACCAGATAACCGTTATAAGGTTCGCCGTCAGTTATTTCGGAACTGACCGGAGTAAGCATTAATTTACGTACTTTTTCGGGATCGTCGGTTTGTCCCAATGCCCAACCCAGTTTTACGTAAGCGGTTTCGGGCAACATATTTTCAGCCGGCACGATACCTTTTGCTATGAGATCTCGTCCGGTATCGTAAACAAACATGTGAGCATATCCCCAAAGAGTTTGCACCGTCATATAGATATGAACTCCGGATTTTGAAGCTCGTTCCACGGCATCGTAAACGGATTTATTTACGTGTCCCAAACCTGTTCCGGCAATAACAATTCCTTTATAACCGTTTGCAACCAAGGAATCTATGACATCGGGTTGCATATTAGGATAATAGTAAAGAAGAGAAACTTTTTCTTCAAAATACGGTAAAATCGTTACTTCTCGATCCGAGCGTCGTTTGTTGTATTTTTTGGTAATATGAGTCAATGAATTCCGGGTAACCGCAGCCAAAGGAACATCTCCCAAAGTTCTGAAAGTAGAACGATAAGAAGAATGCATTTTTCTTACCCGAACTCCTCTGTGCAACAAACCGTATTCGTCGGAAGTAGGTCCGAACATGCAAACCATGGTTTCGGCAATATCGCCGTGAGCAGCGGCATAAGCGGCATGCATCAAGTTTAACGCCGCATCGGAAGACGGTCTGTCGGACGATCTTTGAGAACCGACGAGAACGATGGGAACAGGTGAATTTTGAACCATAAAAGTAAGAGCCGCCGCAGTATAATGCAAAGTATCGGTACCGTGTCCGATCATTATTCCGTCTATACCGTTTTTGATTTCTTCTCCTATCGCTTTTGCCAATGCCAAATATTGTTTAGGACCCATATTTTCACTGAAAACCGCAAACACTTTTTCGGTGTTAAGGTTACAAATATCCGCCAATTCCGGAACCGCTCCGTAAAGTTCTCCGGGAGAAAACGCCGGAATAACGGCGCCTGTTCGATAATCAAGTCTGGAAGCGATGGTTCCGCCCGTACCCAAAAGTTTGACATTGGGTTTATCCGGACTGTAAGGAAATTCTTTTTCGGGAATTTTGTATTCAGCCCGTTGATAACCCAGCTCCGTCATTTCGGTAATTGTGTTGCAATCGACTCCGATATTATAGCCGGTTATTAATTTTAAAACAATATGAAAATCATCATCATTTTCCGAACGGGGAAGAATAATTCCCTCAAATTTTCCTCGAGATGAAAGGATACTTGCTTTACTCCAAACTCTGACCTTGAATTTTCTTAAAACTTCGAGAGCTTTACCGCGATAACCTTGTTCATTTTCACTCATTTTACTCTCCTCTTTCAACGTTTTCGGTTACAATTTTATTCAATTTCGCCAAAGAAAGATCTCCGATTGCCCGGGGACGTAAAAATCCCATAATGCCGGAAACGATTTTTTCTTTTGAAATATCCTTTTTTAAGGCGAGTTTATCTCTGATTGCCGATATTTCGGAAGTAATTTCATTTTGCTTAAAGCGGTTGAATTTTATTGTTTTCAATACTGACGAAAAATCTTCTTCCGGGCTGTTCATTAAAACTTTTATCATTTCGGGAACAATTTCAAACTCAATCTTTTCTTTTTGAACAAAAGCCAAAAGATTTTTCAAAATTTTATAATTAAAAGGTTTACGATCTTTTCTTTCTCTGAATTTTATTCTGTGAGCCATAAGTTTTCCGACTTCACGCGGATCAATATTCAAATCTGAACTTATTTCATCGATAAGTTTCATCAGATTATTTCTGAAAAGATAGGTAAAAGTATCGGTCGGAAGCTTCCATTCTTCAAATTGAGCAATGCGTTTTTCCAACTCAACCGGCAATTGTTTTCTTATATCTTCTATAAAATCTTCCGAAACGGGAATAGGCGCGCTGTCGGTGTCGGGATACATTCTGTCGGCTCCCGGCAAAACTCTTTCAAAAACGGTTGTTCCGTCGGCAAAAGATTTTCTGGTTTCTTCCGGCACGCCGTCAAAAGCCGCAAGACATCGCTCTTCAACGGTTTCCAAAGCGGTTTCCCGATCTTCTTCGGGAGCAGGGAAAAGTATATAAGCATCATTTTCGCTTCCCGGCAATTCTTTTGCAAGAATATCCCAAATTTCTTCGCTTATTACAGGTTCCAATTCTTCGGAATGATGCATATTCGGTTTTTCCAAACAAGAGATAACTTTCAATCTGTCCGAAATTTCGTCGGCAAATATTTTACCGGGTTGAGTAAAGTGAGATAAAATGCCTCTGAAATCAGGAAGTCTGACCAAAATATAATGCCAATTTTCAGGCTTTTGAATCATATTTTCCGAAATTAACTCATCATTAATGACCTTGGATTCTATTTTCCAATTTTCCTTGGCGAGATTTTTAATTTCATCTCTTATATGCAATAATGCCCATTGCCTGAAAGCTTCTATGTGAGTCAAATCCGGTATTCGGGCAATATGTCCGACACCTTTTATTTCTATTCTGGTTCCGCCTTTGCAAGACACGTTTACGTCCTGACGAGATGCTCCGATGCCGGTTCGGACTTTTCCCGTACTGCGAACCAAAAAACGCAAATACTGAGCCGCTTCCGCCGCTTCATAAGGATTTATCATATCGGGATAAGTAACCATTTCTATAAGCGGAGTTCCCAGACGATCAGTCATGTACATTCTCTTGTGCCGATAATCCGAAATTTCACGGCAGGAATCTTCCTCAATGCTCATCTGTATCATTCTTATTTTTTTATTTTTAATCGGAAAAGAACCTTCCACTCCGATAATGGCGGTTCTTTGAAAACCGGCAGGAATGGAACCGTCCAAATATTGTTTCCGGGTAATGTGAACTTCGCCGACAATATACTGATGCAGCATCAAAGAAATTTCAACCGCATATTTTAAAGCTTCTCTGTTCATCGGGAAAGGAGGAGTGTCATCTATCTCGTATGTACAAGCAGTTTCGTTATTTATACGATAAGTTATCTCTTTTTTGGTTTTAAACTCCATCAAAGCTGTTCCGTCATATTCGCCCAATTCGCTGAGAGTAGGTCGCATGTGTCTGATAATTTCCGCATCATAATCTTCAAAATCGTGAAAAATACCGACGGGACAACGGCAAAAAAGTTTTTTATCCGTATCAAGTTGTTGATGAATTTCCAAACCGGACATAAAGCCGATTCTCTCCCATGTTTCCCTGTCAGCTTCTTTCAACGCAACAAAACCGATTTCTTTTCGGGTTTTCTCGTAATTTTCTCGAGGGTTAAACTTAAAACTCATAATTAATCCTTTATACGTTTTTTATTCATATATAGCCTTATTTATTTAACAGATTGATATATCAAGATTTAAATCATACTAAAAGAAATTTAAATATAAAAAAAGCCGATTTCCTGAAATGAAAATCGACTTTAAAATTCCGTTAATCAGTTTCTTCCGTGTTGCCTTCTTCTTCAAATAAATCGCTGAAATATTCTTTTAATTCGGGATAATCATTTACATATTTTTTCCACTCTTCCATAGAAGCGTCAACATCAACGCATTTTTGACATGTAATCAGCAAATTATTCTCGTTAACCCCGATATATCCGCGGTCGTAACATTTGTCGCAACTTTTTTTCTTTCTGTGATTTAAAACAATTTTTTTTGCTTTTTCGAGATGCTTTTCATCAAGCTTAAACATGATTTTCTCCTTAATCAGAGCCTGCTCGATCCAGCAGATTCTTATATTTATTGGATTTTTTTGTTGTATTGGGAACTTTTCCGAGAGATACGATAATATTAACTGCCGAGTACTTGGCAACCTCCGCCTCGGCAATAGGAGTCGAGATAATTATTTTACCTTTAGGCACGTCTTCAGAATAACGATATTTTATTTGTCCCAATTCCAACGCCGTATTCTTTAATCTTACTCTTGCTTCTTTGGAAGTAATGTTGTCCAAAAACGGTACCCGAACCAACTCGGGACCTTCACTGACAATCACTTCAACGGTTCTGCCTATTTTCGTCATCATTCCCTTACCGGGCTTCTGGCTTAAAACTTTTCCTTTCCCCATATCGTTGCTGTGCTTTGAACCTGTTTTCTGCACGTATAATTTTAATTTTTTGCATTTGTTTCTTGCCGTATCGAAATTTTTTCCGACAATATTCGGGACTTTTACTTCATTGCCGTGTCCCGTAATAATTTTCATTACCAGATTTGAACCGAAAAAACCGATAATGCAAACAACCGAAAGCATTAACAATGCCAATAAAAAACTTTTAAAAAACTCCAAAAAAAATCTCCTTAATCTGTTTTTCTCATTTTGGCGGCAAAAGCGCCGTCCATATTGTGAATATGAGGAATTGTTTTTAAATATGATCCTGAAGTATATTTTTCGGGAATAAAATCAGCTGCTTCAAGCAATTCAAAGTTTTTATTGCTTTCCAAAAAATTCTCTACCTGTTTTTCGTTTTCTTGTTTGTTCAAAGTGCAGGTGCTGTAAATCAGACAGCCTCCGGGTTTAACGAATTTAGCTCCATGTTGAAGAGCTTCGCTTTGAATTTTTAAAATTGAATCAAGATCCTGAGATTTTTGCCAACGCAATTCGGCTTTTTTCTGAAAAACTCCCCATCCGGTGCAAGGGACATCCAACATTACTCTGTCGTAAGCCGGCGCAACGGGACCGTACATCATAAAATCCTGAGCAACAAAACTCATGTTTTCTATTTTCAGACGCTGACAGCTTTTTTTTATTTCTTTTACTTTTTTGGGGAATTTGTCAACGGCAATAATTTCACCGGTATTTCTCATTAATTCTCCGGCAAAAGTAACCTTTCCTCCCGGACCGGCAAAAAGATCCAAAACGCTCATATTTTTTTCGAGAGCGCTTAATTCCACAACTAAAGCAGCCGAAATATCCTGAATCGTAAAATAACCTTCCGAGAAAGCGACATCATTTAAAACTTCTTTTGCCTGTTTAGTAAAAGCCATATTTTTACTTGCCTCAGATTCGGTTACAATAATATTTTTACGAGCAAAATAACCTATAAACTTTTCTCTGGTCGTCGCCAATTGATTTACTCTCATGCATAATTTCGGAACCTCGTTAAAATACATGCAGAGCATTTCTGCATCTTCCTCTCCCCAATAGTCCAAAAAAACATCAACAATATGAACGGGAAAAGAATATTCTTTGGCAATTCTTTCGTTCACTTTTTCCGGGTAAGAAATTTCAGGGTTTCTGAGGTAAGAGCGCATAACGGCATTTATAAAATCGGCAATTTTGGGAGAAAATTGTTTTTTGGCAGCTTCAACGGTTTCGTTCACGGCAGCATGATCGGGAACTTTATCCATATAGAGGAGTTGATAAAATCCTATATAAAGCAAAGCTTTAACTTGAATCTGAGTTTTCGCAAACTTATCCGCATCAGTATAAGCAGAAATTATATATTCCAGATTATCCCGCATTTTTATTACGCCTTTTACCAATTGATAAAAGAAATCCGAACTTTCGTTATTTTCGTGAAGTTTCTTTGTCATCTTAACGAGAAGAGAATCAGAGAAACTGTTATTTTTCAAGACTTTAACAATTATTTTATAAGCTTCTGATCTTACATTCAACATAATTTTCAACTTCTGTTCTTATATAAAATTTTTATGGTTTTTTTCACAATGTCTTCAGTATTGGAAAAGACATCGTTTTTCATTTCGGCAAATGCTTTTTGAATCGCAAACGATTTATATCCCAAAGTTATCAAAGCTTCTTCCGCTTCTTTAAAAAGATCAGAATTAAGTTTTGCGACGGGAGAAATTTCCGGAACAACATTAAATTTGTCAACCTTGTCTTTTAATTCCATTATAAGTCGCTTGGCTGATTTTTTACCGAGTCCCGGCACTGTTGCCAAAAGGTCGTCATTTTCATCCGAAACGGATTGAATTATGTTTTTCACGCTCAAAGCAGATAATATTGCCAAACCTATTTTAGGACCGATTCTGGAAATACTTATCAGCAATTGAAACATTTTCTTTTCTTCCGGCGACGCAAAGCCGAAAAGTCTTATTCCGTCTGATTCGCTCATGGCAAAATGAATAAATAGTTTAAAAGTATCCCCTTCAGCCGGCAAAGCGGAAAAAGTTCCGTTAGGCACTTCAACCGCATATCCCACTCCGTTACAATCAATCACAACAGAACCGGGTTGTTTATCAACAACTTTTCCGCAAAGAAAGGCAAACATCAAAAGCTCCTGAATTTTTCTCGATTATAATAACAGAAAGCGGCTGCAAGAGCGTCCATGGCATCTTCGGACGGATTTTCTTTATTGATATTCAAGATTTGCGAAACCATATAACCGACCTGTCGCTTAGAGGCATTGCCGTTACCCGTAATCGATTTTTTAATTTCTTTCGGAGTATATTCGGCAATAAACATTTTATGTAAAGCGCCCAGCAACAGAACAACTCCCCGGACATGTCCCAATATAAACGACGATTTTACGTTTTTGGAATAAAAAATCGATTCCACAGACATAACGTCCGGCTTATATTCCAGAATAACTTTCGTTAATTCAGTATAGAGAAAATTTAAACGCCCGGGAAGATTAAGTTCAACGGGAATTTTGACTGCATCGCATCCCGCAGCCGTAATTTTTCTGTTTTCAACCTCAATTAATCCATAACCGCAAAATCTGCTTCCGGGATCAATTCCGAGAATCAACAATTAAGATAACCTTTCCAAAACTTCATCGGAAATTTCAAAATTAGCATAAACCTTTTGCACATCGTCATTATCTTCGAGCATTTCAATCAATTTCAATAATTTTTCGGCAACATCGTCCGCATTTACGGTGGATTTAGGTATTCTGGTCAGCTCAACTTTTTCAATGGCAAAACCTTCTTTTTCCAAAGCAGCCGCAACACTGTGCAAATCTGTTTTTTCGGTAATTACTTCAAAAAATCCGTCTTCCGAAGTAACGTCTTCAGCTCCGGCATCGAGAGCCGTCATCATAAATTCTTCTTCGTTATGATCTCCTTCCGGAACGACAATCAATCCTTTGTGATCAAAATTCCAGGAAACGGCTCCGTTTTCAGCCAATGATCCCCCGTATTTTGAAAAAATATGCCTTATTTCCGGAACGGTTCTGTTTTTATTGTCCGTCATAACATCTACTATTACGGCAACTCCGTTGTGGCCGTATCCTTCGTAAGTGTATTCTTCGTAAGCGGCTCCCTCAAGTTCTCCGGTTCCTCTTTTAATTGCTTTTTCTATATTGCTGTTAGGCATGTTGTTGCTTTTAGCAAGCTGAACAGCAACTCTCAAACGAGGATTGGAATCAGGGTCGCCTCCGCCTTCTTTGGCAGCAACAATAATTTCTTTCACTATTTTGGTAAAAAGTTTTCCTCTTTTTTTATCGGCGGCGCCTTTTTTATGTTTTATGGAACTCCATTTATTATGTCCTGACATAATTTCTCCTGTTAATTAATTTTTCCCGGCAAAAAATACCGGTTGAAGTCGTAAAGTAAAAATGCAAAATCGACGAGGTGAAAAACGGTTATATCAATATTAAAAAGAAAAATTTTAAGATTTCAATTTTAAACCCGAAAACCCGATAAATGCTGTTCGGTCAATCCTGCTTTACAACAAAAAAAGGAGGCAAATTTCCTCACCTCCTTTAAATATTCGAGATGGTTAAATCAAGCGACTCCGAACGGAAAAGCTTGTTCTTCTCCTCTCGGTTGCAATAATAAATTTATTCTTCGCTTTCGTAAGCGGCAATAACCTTTTGGGTAATTTCTTCAGGCACTTTTTCGTAGTGGTCAAATTTTTGTTTAAAAATTCCTCTTCCCTGAGTCAATGATTTCAAGGCAACAAAATAACCGAATAATTCAGCCAAAGGCATGTGAGCTTTAAGGTTTTGTTTTTTGCCTGCCTGCTCCATTCCGATAATCTTTCCTCGACGCGTGGAAACATCACCCATCACATCACCCATATATTCGTTGGGAATAATAATTTCAACTTCGTGAATGGGTTCGAGAAGAATAGGTTTACATTTGGCAAAACCTTCTTTCAAACATTGACTTGAAGCAATTTTAAACGCCATTTCAGAAGAATCGACATCATGATAACTTCCGTAGTAAAGTTCGACTTTTATGTCAACCACGGGATAACCGGCAATAATTCCCTGCTCCATCTTTTCGCGGCAACCTTTTTCGATTGCAGGAATAAATTTGCTGGGTATTACGCCGCCGACGATGGAATCGACAAATTCAAAACCTTCGCCTCTGGGTTTTGGACTTATTTTAAAGTAAACATCGCCGAATTGACCGCGTCCGCCGGATTGTTTTTTATGCTTGTAATGCTGGTCTTCCACTCTTCCCGTAATTGTTTCTTTATAAGGTATAATGGGATTTTCCATTACAGCGTTGACTTTGTATCTGGATTTAAGGCGTTTAAGAATAAGATTGAGCTGTTGTTCGCCCACTGCCGCAATAACATGCTGATGCGTTTCGTCGTTAAATTCTTGATGCATTGTCGGATCTTCGTCAAGCAATCTTTGAATAACAATACCTATTTTATCGTCATCGCTTTGACTTACGCCTTTTATAACAGACCATACAACGGGTTCAGGCAATTCAACGACAGGATGTTTTACGGTTTCGCCCTGCTCAACGATAGTATCAAATCCGCGTCCGTGCTTAAGCTTAACGAGACCGCCTATTTCTCCGGCTCGCAGTCCGGAAGCATCTGATCTGTTTTTGCCTTGCAGATAGTACATGTTTCCGACTTTTTCTTTCGTGTCTTTTTCAGGAATAAAATATTCCGATCCTGATTTCAATATTCCGGAGAAAACGCGACAATAAGCAATATCTCCTATATTCGGATCAGAGAAAGATTTAAATATATAAGCAATTGTGTTTCCGTCGGCGGAAAGCTGAATTTCTTCAACTTCGTCTCCTTTGACCATTTCTTTGACATTTTTATCGGCAGGAGACGGCAAGTATTCGACAAAAGCATTCAATAAAGCGTCAACTCCGATGTTTTGTCCGCCGGAGCAGGCAAAAACGGGAATTACCGTTCCGTCAACAATACCTTTTTTAACGCCTTGAATAAGCTCTTCTCCGGTTAATTCGCCTTCTTCAAAATATTTATCCAAAAGCACTTCATCGGTTTCCGCTACGGCTTCCGTAAGCTTCATGCGATATTCTTCAACTTCATCGGCAATATTGGACGGGATATCGACAACTTTTCCGCCGATAAAAGCTTTATTTTTTACGACATCGGCAACACCTTCGAATTTTGATTCCGATCCGATCGGAATCAAGATGGGAGCCGGAGTGATTTCGGCATTTTCCTGAATAAGATCCAAAACTTTTTTATAATCCGCCTGATCATTATCCATGCGGTTTACGATAATAGCAGCAGTATTTTTTTTATCGGCAATAATCTCAAATGATCTTTCAAGACCGACTTCGTAACCTGCGGAAGCATTTGCCACTACAGCAACTGTTTCAACAGCGGTTACGGCAGAGATACATTCACCGATATAATCGGAATAACCGGGAGTATCTATAAAATTAAACCTTACATCTTTCAGATCAGCATGAGCAATACCCATTGCGATCGACATCTTCTTTTCAATTTCGTCGGCATCAAAGTCCGTAACAGTGTTACTGTCTTCTATTTTACCGAGGCGTGTCGTCATCTTAGAATTAAAAAGCATTTGTTCAATCAAAGTCGTTTTACCGGCTCCGCTTGATCCCAAAAAAGCAATATTTCGAATGTTCTTCATATCATATTTTTTCATAAACTGACTCCCTGATATATTTTTACGATATTCAAAATATTTTTTAGTCAAATTGCTGTCAATAAACTAATAGGCAATAATTATATCCGACTGCCCGAACCCGTCAACAGACAGAAAAAGAGAGCAGACCGAACGAGATTTACCCGTCTTATTTTGAGCGGATTTATTTTTCTTTGGACAAGATAAGCCCCGAAACAAATATTGGAATCATGAATCATAAAATTAACCGTTCTTGAAATATTCTTCGAGAAATTAAGTTATGCCTCTAAAACATCAAAAAAGGAGATAATTATGAATAAGCTTGCAATTTCGGCATTATTGATGTTTTGTTTTTCTTTATCGTCTGAAACTATCAAACCTGAACGCTTGTTCCATCAAGTTTACAAAGTTCCGACTTTGCTGAATCCCAATAAAATTAAAATGAGTCAAAGCGTTTCTTTTACAAGTTCTTTCGATTCAAGAAACAACAGTTTTTATCAATCCCGTTACACCAACAGCATAGAATACAAATTTAACCCCAAGCTTAAAATGAATCTCAATTTGCATTTTGTGAATGACGGAACGGCAACTTGGAGCAGAAATTTTCATGTTGAAGGAAACGGCGACAACGAAAACAGAGTTTTACCCGAATTTTCAATCGAATACAAACCTTCCGAAAACTCAAAAATAATATTTGAATTTCAACAAGGCGGCATTTACCGTCGCTCCGATAACTTTTTTTGGCGGTCTGAATGACGGGAATTGAAACAATTTCTTTTTTTTTCATAACCTTATTCGGTCTTATTTTCGGCAGTTTCTTTAATGTCTGCGTACACAGAATACCGGAAGGGAAATCGGTAATTTTTCCTCCTTCTCATTGTCCGCATTGCAAAAAAACAATTAAACCATATCACAACATTCCCGTTTTAAGCTGGATTTTTCTCGGCGGTTCATGCGCTTATTGCCAAAAAAAAATACACTGGCATTATATCCTTATAGAAATTTTAACGCCGTTGATATTTATTCTTCTTTATCTTAAATTTCATTCAGAATTTAATTTTCTTTACGGAAAATACCTCATTTTTGCAAGTATCGGTCTAATCATTTTTTTTATAGACATGTTTTATAGAATTATTCCGGACGAATTATCGCTAAGCTTGGTTTTAATCGGAATTATTGCCTCTTTTTCTTCTTTTAACGACATAACTTTGTCCGATTCTCTTATCGGAGGAGCTGTCGGATTTTCGATTTTTTACGGAATTTCTTATCTTTATTTTAAGGCAAAAGGAAAAGTCGGAATGGGCGGAGGAGATATAAAATATATTGCGGCAGTCGGAACCTTTCTCGGAGCAAAAGGCGTATTGTTTACCGTATTTTTTTCCAGCTTAATTGCCTTGCTTACAGTTCTGCCTTTCAAAAGTTTAAGGGAAGGAAAATTTGCTTTCGGTCCGTTTCTGGTTACCGCCTCTTTACTTTTCGTCTTTTTCGGCAATTATTTAATAAACCTGTATTTATCTTTATTTCTATAATTTCGTTACCGACAATCTGCAAAGAATAATTCGATTTGATGCAAAGCTTATTTTTCCGCAATAAATGAAACTGCAGAAAGCTGTCCGGAAAATTTAGTCAGTCCGGTCTGATTATATTGATTTGATTTCTGTTTTATATTTTTGATCTTTTTCATAATACCATCTGCAATCAATTGCACAATGTTTCGGCAACTCACTTCTTTTTCTCTTATTTTATTAACTTTAATTGTTGCTTATCCATAAAAACATTGACAGATTGTTTCGATTTTTCTTTTGTAATGATTATAAATTTATAACGGAGTATAAGATATGCTTAATTTCAGACAAATGCTGAAAGATAAAGGCTTGCAGGCATCTCAACAAAGAATAAAAATTCTTCAAATTCTTGAACAGGACAGAATACATCCTACTGCCGATAATATATATAAGTTATTGTTGCCGGAAATGCCGTCTCTTTCCAAGACAACCGTTTACAATACGCTTAAAATTCTTTCGGAAAAAGGTATGATTAAAACTGTTTCCGTATTTGAAAATGAATTGAGGTATGAATACAACAGAATGCCTCATGCTCATTTCAAATGCCTTGTTTGCGATAAAATAATTGATGTAGAGCAACGTTTCAATTTTATGGAAAATAAAATAATAGAAGGCAATAAAATTACCGAACATCATATTAACCTGAAAGGAATTTGCTCTTCATGTTTGTCGGAGGACACAAAAAATGCCTGAATTACCCGAAGTGCAAACCATTACAGATGAATTAAATAAAATTCTTCCGCCCCGAAATATCATTAGCCTGAAAGAATTGCGACCCGGCACGGCGCGCGATCCGGAGTCCTTGTTGAAATTTCCTTTTTTGATCGAGAAAGTCGTCCGCAGAGGAAAATATATCGTTTTTGAAACAAACCGGAATTTTTCAATCATCATACATTTACGCATGACCGGAAAAATTATCTACGAAGAAAATTTAAGTCAAAATCGCAAACATGCGAGATCTGTCTTTGATTACGAAAAATCCGGGCATATCGTTTTTGACGACATCAGAACTTTCGGGAAAATAGATATTATTTCCGACAAAAATACAGAAGAATTTTTTGCCCGAATAGGCGCGGAACCTTTGTCGGACGAATTTAATGTTTCATATTTGAAAGATAAACTGAAAAGACGCAAAGCTCCGATAAAAAATGTGTTGCTTGAGCAAAAAACGGTTGCCGGACTGGGCAATATCTATGTTTGCGAATTACTCTATCGAGCCGGAATATCTCCTGAAAAAAAAGCCGATTCTCTAAAAACAAATGAACTGCAAAAAATAACGGAAAAAACCAAAGAAGTCTTAAAAGAAGCCGTCCGAGAAAACGGAACAACCATTTCCGATTATGCCAGAGTAGATGAGAAAAAAGGAAATTTCCAAAATTTCTTACGGGTTTATCAAAAAAACTTTTGCCCGAAAAACCATAAAATAAGCAAAATAAAACAAGCCGGACGTTCCACTTATTTCTGCCCGGAATGTCAAAAATAAATTTATCTTTTTAAAATTTGACATAAATCAGTAAAATTTTCTTTTTGCAGAATAAAAATGACCTGTTAAACGGATAAAATTATTAAGGCTTTGATTATGAAAGATGCGGCAATTATTTTCAGAATAAGTCTGAAACTTATAAAAAAGAACCTGATTTTCTATTCCATGATCGTTTTGTTGAATTTTTCGGTTAATATCGCTGTCAATAAAGCTTTGATTCAATTCGACGGATCAACGTATAACCCCAAATTGATGTTTCTCGGTTTAATATCTGTTTTGGTGTCTTGGTTTACTTACTGCGGAACCGGTTCAGCTTGGATATACCATGATTTGAACTGGAAATACATTGCTCGAGTTTTTAAACGTCTTCCGGATTTGCTTTATTTCGGAGTTTGGTATTTTTTTAATTTTACGTACAGAATTTTTCTTCTGGTCTTCCCGGCAATACAGTTTGCTTTAAAAAATTTTTTTACCGTTCATATCTTAATTCATGAAAATACGGATCTTGCATCAGCAAGAAATTTATCGGAACAGCTTGTCAGTTCCAAGAAAAAATTTATTTTTATTTTTGTTTTAATCATGTACAGCGCGAGTTTATGGTGGTCTGTTGTAAGTTTAGAAATTTTCGGAGATTCTTCCCTCAGATTATTCGCCGTAAGCTGCTTAACCGCATTTATAAATATATCTTTCGGAACATATTATTTCATAATGAAAAATGCTTTTTTGAAGACGGTTGAAAAGGAATTGCTTAAAAGATCAAAAAACGAAGAAACGGAGCATAATGATATTCCGAAAAACGATGTTGATGAAAAAAAATAATTTTCGCCGAATATTTTAACAAATTTAAAAGATAAGTTGACAATATTTAAGGTAAATATTGAAACACGGTTAAAAATAATAAAAAACTTATAAAGAAAGGAGACAGAAATGGCAAGAATGACAGTAAACTCTTATTATTGCAAGGGATGCGGACTTTGCATCCAAGCATGCCCCAAGAAAATTATACGTTTCAGCGAAGATATTAACGAAAGAGGTTATCATTTTGCTGAATGTTTTGATCAGGATTCATGTATTGCATGCAGAATGTGCTATGCAACATGTCCGGACGTTGCCATTACAGTTGAGAAATAAAAGGAGGATGATATGGCTGAAAAAGTCTTAATGAAAGGAAATGAAGCTGTTGCTGAAGCTGCTATAAGAGCAGGATGTCGTTTATATTTTGCATATCCGATAACGCCTCAAAGCGAATTAATCGAATACATGTCTCGCCAATTACCCAAAGTAAACGGAACTTTTTTGCAGGCTGAAAGCGAAGTTGCAGCAATTAACATGGTTTACGGAGCGGCAGGATGCGGAAAAAGAGTGATGACATCTTCATCTTCTCCGGGAATATCTTTGAAAATGGAAGGCGTTTCTTATATTGCCGGAGCCAATCTTCCGGCGGTAATCGTAAACGTGCAGCGCGGAGGACCGGGTCTCGGCGATATTCAACCTGCTCAAGGCGATTACTTTCAGGCTACCAAAGGCGGAGGTCACGGAGATTATCATACCATAGTTATGGCTCCGAGCACTGTTCAGGAATTTGCCGATATGGCTCAATTATCGTTTGATTTAGCTGATCAATACAGAATTCCGGTAATGATTCTGTCAGACGGTATGTTGGGACAAATGATGGAACCGGTTGAATTTAAAAAAACAATGTCCGATGAAGAAATATCGACTCAAGACCATAAACATCATGATTGGTGCATGAGACCTAACGAAGACGGAGAAAAACATCATCATCATGAAGTTAACTCTTTGGAAATAGATCCCAATGTTTTGGAAAAACACGTTATCTCTCTCAGCGAAAAATACAAATTAATAGAAGAAAAAGAAACTCGCCATGAAGAATATTGTATCAAAGAAGATAACGAAATTCTTTGTGTTGCTTTCGGAACAGCTTCCAGAATCGTAAAATCAGCAGTTGATCAATTGAACGCCGAAGGTCATAAAGTCGGTCTTATCCGTCCGATTACTGTTTGGCCTTATCCTTACAATGCCGTCAGAAAAGCCGTAACCGATAAAATCAAAAAAGTTGTCGTTTTTGAATTGAATCTCGGTCAAATGCTTGAAGACGTTAAAATTGCCGTAAACGGTAAAGCTGATGTCGAATTCCTCGGAAAAGTAGGCGGAATAATTTTTACGCCCGAGGAAGTAAAAGCCAAGATAGAACAATATTTATAGGGAGGAATAATGCAGGTTATAGCAAAAAGACCCGAGTCGTTAACCGACGTTCAGTTTACCTATTGTCCCGGCTGTCTTCACGGAGTAGCTCATCGCTTGATTGCCGAATGTATGGACGAATTGGAAATGAGAAACAATATGATGGGTGTTGCTCCCGTCGGATGTTCAGTATTTGCTTATAAATTTTTTAATTGCGATATGGCAGAAGCTGCTCACGGAAGAGCGCCGGCAGTTGCTACAGGAATGAAAAGAGCCAGACCCGATATGCATGTTTTCACTTATCAGGGAGACGGAGACTTGGCTGCCATCGGTACAGCCGAAATCGTTCACGCCGCCAACAGAGGAGAAAACATTACCACTTTCTTCGTAAATAACGCCATCTACGGCATGACAGGAGGACAAATGGCTCCGACAACTTTACCCGGCATGAAAACTTCCACTTCTCCTTACGGAAGAGATGCCGACGATATAGGTTATCCTATCCAAGTTTGCGAACTTCTCAGCACTTTGAGAGCCCCTTATTTTATTGAAAGAGTTTCTTTGCTTTCTCCGGCTGAAATTCTGAAAGCCAAAAAAGCAGTAAAAAAAGCTTTGCAATATAATAAAGAAGGAAGAGGATTTACTTTCATTGAATTTATCTCAACCTGTCCGACAAACTGGGGACTTGATCCGGTTGAATCAAAAAATTGGGCAAGAGAAAAAATGTTGCCTTTCTTCAAATTAGGTAATTTCCGCGACAGATCGGTTGAGGAGGCAAAATAATGAAATACGAATTGATTTGCTCCGGCTTCGGAGGACAAGGATCGCTTACAATAGGAAAATTCTTGGCTAAAGCGGGAATGAAAGAAGGAAAAGAAGTTTCATGGCTTCCTTCTTACGGTCCGGAAATGCGCGGAGGAACAGCAAACGTTTCAGTTGTTATTGCCGATTCTCCCATAGCTTCTCCTCTCGTAACTTTTCCCAATATTTTGGTTGCATTAAACCAACCGTCCATAGATAAATTCGCTCCGGATATGGTCGAAAATGGTCTTATTATTTATAATACAGATATGTGTCCTCACGGCGTAAAAAGAGAAGGCGTTGACGTTGTTGCAGCTCCCATGAATACTTTGGCTAAAGAAATAGGAAGTCCGAGAGTTGTTAATATGATTGCCATCGGTATGATTATCGGTAAAACCGGAGTCATCAAATATGAAACGATAGAATCGGATTTGACCTCTTTCCTTGCAAAGAAAAATCCTGAACTCCTCGCCATGAACCTTACTGCAATTAAAAAAGGAATGGAATTGGTTTCCTGATTTTATTCACGGTATAAAAAACATTATTCATCCCCGGCAAAAGTCGGGGATTTTTTTATATGTTATCCTGACAATGTTTTTATAATGTCGGAAGCATAAATTCTTGATCGGGATATTTTACATCTTATTTGTATTTTATATGTTGTAATTATAAAAAAAGGTTAAAATTACCGTCCCGGGACGAGATGCCGGGCGTTGAGAGAAATCGAAGCGCAAACGGCTTAAAATTCTCATCCTGCGGAGGGGTGCCGGCTTGCCGGCGGGGCGGTTTAAAAGAAGTGCAGTATTTATTTTAAATCCTATAATCCAAGATGTTCTACGTTTCATTTATATTTTATATTGTAATGATAAAAATACAAATATCCTTAATTACTTTATAGAACAATATTGAATTATAAATTTTACGTATCAAAAAATTAACCGGACAATATTACGGGTAAAATAATCAATGTTTTAAATCCGTTGAATTAATCTGTTCAATTAAATTTAAACTTTGGAGAAAACATGAAAAAAACAGCATTTTTATTTTTGTTGATTTTAATATCAACAATTCTCAATTCAAATCCGATACCTTTGGAACAAGCCTTACAAACGGCAAAAAATGTTTTGTCGGAATCGGATCAAATTCTTAATATATCTCGTTCCTCGGATCACACCCCGGAGCTTTCTTCTTTATCGAATAACCAAATTTATATTTTTAACGGGGAAAATAAAAAAGGCTACGTCATTATTTCAAATTCTGATGCCGCTTTCCCTGTTTTGGCATTCTCTTCAAGCCAAAGCTTTTCCGGTGAAACTATTCCGCCGGCTCTCCGACAATTTTTAGATTTTTATTCTGCTCAAATAGAAGAAATAGAAACAAATAAATTAGAAAAAACAGCTGAAATTTCTTCGGCTTGGGAAAAATATTCGCAAGCTGATTTCGTTCCGGAACGCAACAGAGATGTTGCGGAGCCTTTGGTTAAATCTCTTTGGAATCAGTGCAAATACTATAATGCGATGTGTCCGGAAGATCCGGGCGGAGTGGACGGTCATGTACCCGTAGGATGCGTGGCAACCGCCATGAGTCAAATAATGCATTATCACAAATATCCGATTCAAGGAACCGGTTCACACGGTTATTACAGCAATTACGGCTACCAAGAGGCAAATTTTGCCGCCGCAACTTACAACTGGGATAATATTCCGAATTATCTTACCGATTATAATGATGATTTGGCTCAATTGGGTTATCATTGCGGAGTCTCCGTAGATATGAATTACGGAACTGACGGTTCAGGTTCCTATACAGAAAACGTGGTTTACGCTCTTAATCAATATTTTGATTACAACAATGATATAGCAATATGTTATAAAGAAGATTATTCCGAAGAAGAATGGAAAAATATACTGAAAGAGAATCTGGATCAAAATTTACCGATGGAATATTCAGGTTCGGGCGAATACGGTCATGCTTTTATCTGCGACGGATATCAGGGAAATGATCATTTTCACTTTAATTGGGGTTGGGACGGATTATTCAACGGATTCTATTATCTTGATAACCTCAATCCCAGAACCTCAACATTCAACAATTGGCAAGCAGCCGTAATAAATATTTATCCCAATCACTTACCGGAAGTAAATTTTGAAGCGAGTTATACAAATGTAAATATCGGAAGTCCGGTTGATTTTACGGATCTTACCTTATATACGCCTTATGATTGGACATGGAATTTTCCCGGTGCGGAAACAACCGAATCAAACCTGAAAAATCCGACAGGCATCGTATATTCGGAGCCGGGTGATTACGATGTTATTTTAAGCGCGACCAACAGATTAGGAACAAACAGTTTAACGCTGGAAAATTACATCCATGTTGCGGATAACTTTGCTCCCCTTGCATCTTTTACTTTGCAGGATTCGATCATTAAATCAGATCAAAGCATTATACTTTATGACAATTCCTTAAATTCTCCGACTTCCATAGAATGGAAATTCTCGGTAAACGGAAATGAGTTTGAACCGGAATACTTAAACGGAACGGATCAACATTCCCAAAATCCCGAAATAAGTTTCCCCGTCGCCCAACCGTATCATATCTCCTTATCGGCAACCAACGACAGCGGAACGGATGAAACGGAAAAAAGAGCAATTTATGCAGGCGGACTTCCGCTTCCTTTTATTGAAGATTTTGAGATCCCTTTGCAGCTTGATGCCTGGGAAACAGAAAGCGAAGACGATTACATATCTTGGGACGGAGTTTATTTTGTTGACGGAAACGGACCGGGAGCAAAATCAATCGGCTTAAACTTTTACGCTTATGAAGATATCGGCGAAAAAGACCGATTAATTTCTCCTCTGCTTAATTTTACGAATAAAACAGATATTACTCTCAGTTTTATGCATGCTTACGCCAACAGAATTCCGGCAAAAAACGATGAATTGGAAATACTCATCTCTTCCGATGCCGGAGTTACTTGGGAATCCATTGCCGTTCTATCGGACAACTCAGATGAAAATTTTGCTACTCATGCTCCGACAAACAACAGATTTTTCCCTGCTTCGGAAAATGATTGGGCAGATGTATATTCTTTCAGTCTGGATAATTATCAAAATATGCCTGACATTAAAATATGTTTTCAAACCCTTAACGATAACGGAAACTGCCTTTATTTGGATAAAATTCGCATAACAGCTTCAGATATTACAGAAAAAGAACCGAGCGAATATAACCCAAATAATATATCGGTAAACTCCTATCCCAATCCTTTTATTTTATCCCGACATCAAGGCTCGACAATATCTTATTCATTGCCTAAAGCAACCCCTGTCGAAATTTCGGTATATAATATCAAGGGTCAAAAAGTAAAACAATTGGCTAATGAAAACAACCGTTCCGGCAATCATCAAATATATTGGAACGGAAAAGACGACAATAATCAACCGTTGAGTTCGGGAATATATTTCTATAAGTTAAAAACTCCTAAAACGACAAGCGCAAATAAGATGTTAATAATAAAATAACCCTGTTATAATCAAAAAAGCCGGACTTGAATAAAAGCCGGCTTTTTTTTATCTAATAACATGTCAGATTGAATTAAGATTTCTTAAATTATTTAAATAATGGTCATAATTTATTATTGCCCCATTCGTTTATTTCAATAGAAAGCGCATAAAGGCAATCAATGTTAATAGGTTCGGATACAAAAAAAGTCGCAACCAAAGGTTACGAAAAAAAAGTGGGGTGGCTAATGGGACTCGAACCCACAACGCCTGGAACCACAATCCAGTGCTCTACCGATTGAACTATAGCCACCGTAAAATGGCACGCCAGCAGGGACTCGAACCCCAAACCTACGGCTTAGAAGGCCGTTGCTCTATCCGGTTGAGCTACTGGCGCGCAAATCATCCAAAAAAAAAGCTTATCTGAGATAAGCGAGTAAAATGGTAGCGGCACAGGGACTCGAACCCCGGACACACGGATTATGATTCCGTTGCTCTAACCAACTGAGCTATGCCGCCTACTCTTAAAATTGGTAGCGAGGGGAGGATTTGAACCTCCGACCTTCGGGTTATGAGCCCGACGAGCTACCTGACTGCTCCACCTCGCAACAAACGTGAGGTCATAAAGCTGATAGCCTGATTTTGAGTCAAGGAAAAAATAAAAAAAAGAATAATCTTGACGCAAAATTAGACAAAAGCTCCTTGACAATAAAAGGATTTAAGTATGTTAAATGAAATTATAATAAATGTTCATCCATTGGAAACAAGAGTTGCCGTAACCGAAGACAGCAAGCTGGTTGAACTGCTTGTGGAAAAGAAAGAAAAAGGTCATATCGTCGGCAATATATACAAAGGAACCGTCAAAGACGTATTGCCGGGAATGGGAGCGGCATTCATAGACATCGGTCTGGACAGAACCGGATTCTTGCATTATTCCGATATTCTGACCGATTTTCTCGATTTACCGGAAAAAGATAAAAAAGAACGCAAACTTGTTAATTACGACAATGATTCCGGGCATATAAATCGCTATCTGAAACCGGGGATGGAAATAATCGTTCAAGTTCAGAAAGGACCGATAGATAAAAAAGGCGCCAGATTAACCTGTAAATTATCGATTCCGGGAAAATTTTTGGTATATATGCCCAACGGAAACAATTTAAACGTTTCTCGCAAAATTTCAAACGGCGCAGAAAAACGAAGAATAAAACAAATATTAAAAGATTTAAAAGATGACAATGTCGGATTAATTGTCAGAACAGAAGCGGAAGGAAATTCCGAAGAGGATTTCCGCCACGAATATAACGGTCTTAAAAAAACATGGAAATATATAGAAAAACAGATAGAACATGCCAAGGCTCCGTATTGTCTTTTTTCCAAAACAAATCTCATAAATACAATTATAAGAGATTTGTTCAGCTCCAAAATAGATCGAGTTATTGTTGACAATGCAGATTTCAAAAAGAAATTATTCTCCGCTTTAAAAGCTGTTGATCCTGATTTATGCAAAAGAATAGAATTTTATAATGAAGACTCTCCGGTATTTGACGCATTCTCCATAGAAAAGAAAATAGAAGCGCTTTTCAATGCAAGAGTTTATTTGCCGAGCGGAGGAAATATCGTCATAGAACAAACCGAAGCTTTGGTTGCCGTTGACATCAATACCGGAAGCTTTACAGGGAAATCTTCTTATTCTCAAACCATACTTAAAACGAATATCGAAGCAGCAGAAGAAGTTGCCCGACAAATGCGTCTGCGAGATTTAAGCGGAATCACCGTAATTGATTTTATTGACATGAACGATGAAAAACAAAGGCAAGAGGTTTTGGATGCTCTCCGCAAAGCTCTGCGAAGAGACAGGGTTAAAAGCAACATATACCCCTTCTTTCAACTCGGCTTAGTGCATGTTACCCGTAAACGGGCAAGATTGAATTTCCTTTCGACCTATTCCGAACATTGTTCCTGCTGTCAGGGAACAGGAAGAGTAATGTCAAGAGACTCGGTTGCCCTGAAACTTTTTCGTTGGCTTTATCGCTCGGAATATTTCATAAAAGGAAAAGAACTCAGGATCACCGTTCACCCCAACGTAAAAGAATTTTTGGACAGACAGCCTGACTATTTATCAGCCATAGACAACAAGATTGAATTGGTTTCCGATGATCTTCTTTCTCCCGGCAAATTTACTGTTTTTGATTTAAAAAACGGCAAAGAAATAACATCAAGATATAATGCTTGACATTGAAACCGGAATGAAATTATTGGTCTTTTTCAATACAGATTTCGCAAAACCCGATCAAACGAAATCTTAACAAAAATTAAATAAATAAAATGATGATATAAAAGGAGATAATGATGTACGCCATTGTAGATTTTAAAGGACATCATATTCGTGCCGAAAAAGGCGCTAAGTTAAGAGTTCCTTTTCTGTCTTATCTCGAAGAAGGCGCCGAGGTTGAAATGACTGATGTTGTCTTACTGAACAACGATTCGGATATTCTTGTCGGACAACCTAAGGTTGCGGAAGCAAAAGTTGTAGCTGAAGTAGTTGCGCATCGTAAAGATAAAAAAGTTATCGTCTTCAAAAAGAAAAGAAGAAAAGGTTATACAAAAAAACAGGGACATCGTCAAAAATATACCGAAGTTCTTGTAAAAGATATTTTATTTTAAAGAGGTATCCTAATGGCTCATAAGAAAGGTGTAGGAAGCAGTAAGAACGGTCGAGACAGCAATCCCAAGTATCTCGGCGTAAAAAAATATGACGGTGAATCCGTGCTTGCAGGCAATATTATAGTTCGTCAACGCGGAACTAAATTTCATACGGGAGAAAATGTAGGAATCGGCAGAGATCATACCATTTTCAGCTTGATTGACGGTTTTGTTAAATTTGAAACCAAAACGGCAGGCAAAAAATTTATCAATGTTTACGCCGAAAGAGCATAAAATTTAAAATTATTGCAGGAGAGCTTAATGCTCTCCTTTTTTTTGCATGACAAACAGTTTATTATTCATATTTCTTTTATTAACGGTAAAATAGAAAAATTTATTTTCACTTAATCGAGTTCGAAGACAAGTTATATATTTATGTGTTCCGGCAAAAGTGTGTTTTAGCAAAAATTAAATAATTTACACTTTTACAAATAAAATTCGACATAGAGTATTATTTCCTTGACATTATTTAAGCAATAAATGGCATGTGTGATTTTGCAGGTCTACTTAAACTGCAAGAGTTCATTAATTATTGCATGAGGTCTTTATGAGGATAGCTTTTAGCGTGATTTTTGTTTTTGTTTTATGCTCTTGCTCTTATCAAAAACAAATTAGTGATTTGGAAGAGTCCGTGAAAGGACAAAATAAAAAAATAGTTGCTCTTGAAAAAGATATTCAATCAATTTTTGTTCAATTGGATAATTTAAGCAGTTTATCCGATTTGCCGAATAAGTCGTTAAAAGATAATTATATGCGACTGTCCGGTCAATTAAATGAAATGCAAAAGCAATTAAACTCTCTTAAAGAAGAGATAAACAGAAGAAAGAGAATTTCCGAAAGTCCCCAAAACGCAACAGCCCTAAAAAAAAGCCCCTCTCCGAGAAAAACCCCTGTTCCCGAAGGAAACAAGGGAAATGCAAAAGCCCTCTATCAAAAAGGACTGAAAGCGTATGAAGATCGTAATTTATCGGAATCAGTAAAATATCTGCGCGAGTTTTTAAAAAAGTATCCTGCTCATAAACTGGCAGCCAACTCACAATACTGGTTGGGAGAATGTTACTATTCTCTGGAAAATTACGAATACGCCAAAAATGAATTCCAAAAAGTTATAGATTTTTTCCCGGGAAGCTCAAAAGTTCCCGATTCACACGTTAAAATTGCTCTTATTTATAAGAAAAACGGACAAAACGAACAAGCTGTTATTGAACTCAGCAGAATTTTAAAACGTTATCCGGCTTACGAAAGAAGAGAGCTGGTTGAATATTTGCTTAAAGAATTGAAACAGGAATAAGATATGTCTCTATCATTTCAAAACGAATTTTCAAAACTTCCTCCTCTTACAAGAGGGACAGAAAGAATAAACCTTATTTCCGAGATGTTGAATGAACATCCTGAATGGAGAGCCGAAGCAGAAAAAAAAATGAATAATATTCTGGCAGGAATGATTTCAAAAAATGCTTCCGACTTGGATTTTGGAGGGTTCGGATCAAAAAACATGGTCTGGATGAGGGTTCACGGCAATAAATATCCGGTTCCCGATATGGGACGTTTCAGATATGACGAGATGTCTGCCTTTATTTTAAGCGTTTTAACGGTAAGACAGCTTGATCAACTTATGATAAGTCAAAATACGGATTTTGCCTATCAATTGACTCATGAAGGACAACTGTACAGATTTCGAGCTGATGCTTACATGGATTTTGATCAATTGGCAATCAACTTTCGTTTCATTAATCCGGTGGCTTTTCACTACAGAGAACTTGGTTTCCCGAATAAAATAATCGAAAAATTTGATTTAGCTTTCGAAAAGAAAGGTCTTATTTTGGTTACAGGGCTGACCGGTTGCGGCAAAAGCACAACGTTGGATTCAATTATATCAATGAACAACCATAAAAATTCCGGGCATATAGTTATAATCGGAAATCCGGTGGAACATGTTCATCAATCAGATAAATGTATTATACGACACCGAGAAGTAGGCAGAGACACTATTTCTTTCAAAGAAGGTTCAATTGAGGCGCTGAGACAAGACCCTGACATTATAGTAATCGGAGAAATGCGCGATCCGGAAACAATGATGACCGCTCTTGAAATTACCGATTCCGGGCATAAGGTCTTTTCTACTTTACATACGGCATCCGCAGTTGAAAGCATTCACCGTATAGTTGCGGAAGTTCCGGTCAATGAACAGGCTCGAGTCAGAAATCGTCTGGCGGATGTGTTAAGCGTCGTAGTTTCACAGAAACTCGTTCCTGCTCTGAACGGAAAAAGAGTTTTGGCAAAAGAAATATTAAACGTAACATCTTACGTTGCGGCAGCAATTAATAATGATAATATCTCTGAAATTTATCAGATGATTTCCGAAGGCAAAGAAAGCGGAATGATCTCATTGGAACAAGATTTATTCCGACTTTTCATGAATAAAGTAATTTCAAAAGAGACGGCAATTTCTTACGCAAACAACAAAAAACGTTTGTTTGATTTGCTTAATTATTACAGGCATAAGATGTAGAGATAATGGCAAAGATAAAAAAAGCATTTGGGATATATCAAGACGGTAATGATATAAAAGTTGCGTTGTTGCAAGCAACAAAAGACAGAGTATCAATTGTCCGTCTTTATAAGGATTCATTAGTAACCGATAAAGATAAAGAGTTTTCCTCAGAAGGCAACTTTGAAAATTTCAATGATTTTGATTTCAACGATTTCGGAAACGGCGATGATTTCAAATATGAAAACGAGGAAGAGAAAAAAAATGATTCTCCTTACGAGGAATTTGTCGAAGACGAAAATGAAACAGATTCGTTCAAGGATATTTTGGAAGATATTGCCCGGGAAATGGATTTTCATGAGGCTCCGATTTCATTAAACCTTGATATAGACAACGTGTTTTACAATACTTTAGATATTGATCCGAGAGCAAAAAAGAAAAAAATACTGGATACAGTAAAAACAGCATTTTCCGGGACTAAAATAAGCAAAACGGCTACCTTCTCTTATATAAAGAAAAAAAATGATGATAAAGTTGTCGGTATAGTAAACGACGGGCCGATGAATTTATTGGAAAACCTTTACGAATTATCCAACAATCTAAATAATAAAAGTTTTCATTTTTCTCATATTATACCTGATGAAATTGCTCTGGTAAACATGGTTAATTTTAATTATGACTTACCGGAAGACGAGGTAGCAGCAGTATTTTACATAGGCGATAATTATTCTCGTATCACTTTGTTGCAAGACAAGATGATTATCTTTTCCTTGCCGATAATAAATGAAGGTTTCAGGAGTCACGATATAGTAAATACTCTTTATTCCAGATTCAGATTTGAAAAATCAGGATCGGATTTACCGGATATTCAACATATATTTGTTGCCGGTCATATAAATAAAGAAGAAACTTTAAACACTTTACAAAAATTTGAAAGCGATATTAAAATTATTCCTCTTTTACCCCTGCAGCTTGAGACAGAAGAGTTTGAAGCCGGGGAATCAGAATACGGAGAAGAAGAATTATCAGAGTTTATTATCCCGATATCCTTGGCTCTCAGTACACTGTTTCCCGAAAACGATAACATATTTATTCCCGATTTATTGCCAAAATCAATTAAAGAGACCCAAAACAATCTTTCCATAGGTTTCGGAGGATTGTTGGTATTGACTTTAATTCTTGCAATGTCTCTGATTTCAGTAAGGCTTAATTGGAAAGAAAACTCAGATATTAAACGTTTGAAAAACGAAATTCAAGCATTACATAACGGAATACTCATTAATAAGCCTTTGCTTGATTCCATAAAAACAAAAGAAAAACGTATTGCCGAATTGAAAAAGAACATTGAGAGAGTCCATAAGTTCATGGGCAATAAAAATCAATGGCACTTCATTTTAGAAGAAATATCAAAGGGTTTTTTAAATAATTCTTTGACTTGGGGAATAAATCTTCATAAAGAAAAAAATCAATTTAAATTATCGGGATCAACAACAAGAAGAATAAATATTGTTGCTCTTTCGCAACTCTTCCCGGGCGGTAAGATTTTGAAAGTTGTCCAGAGAGATATCGAAGCATATAAAGTATGGGATTTCGATATTCTTTTTAACATGCCGGATCCGCTGATTACCAAACGTTTGGATATGCAACGAGAAGGAATAGTTTATAATGTCCGGAAAAAAGGAAATAAGAAAGAAAACAAAAAAGAGCTGAAAAAGCAAAATAAAACTGACGAATCGGTTATGCCGTCGAGAAAAAAAGCTAAATCGAATTTAAAAGGGAATTCGCTTTATAAAGAGGCGGTAAAGTTGAGCTTTGATCGTAAATACAATGATGCCGTTGCCTTATTTGACAAGTTTTTGGAAACAAATCCCGGAAAATTAAAACCGAATGCTTTATATTTTAAAGGAGAATGTTATTTCGGACTTTCATCTTTCAAAGAAGCAATATCAATGTTTAATAAAGTTTTGGAAATTAATAAAGCCAAGCAACCGGAAGCTCTCTTAATGCTGGGAAAATCTTATGCTCGCATCGGTAAAAAAGATTCAGCCGTTTTGACTTGGAATAAATTGATAAAAAAATATCCGAAATCAAAATATGCCGATATTGCAAAAAGAAAACTGATGAATTACCGAAAATCAGGTAAAAAATCCAATGATAAATCAGCCTCCTCCTCTCCCCCGAAAATAAATGAAAATATCGCAAATATGATAAATACTGATTCTTATTTTAAACCGGTAAACGAAAATTATGATCAAGATAAATTGATGATAACTCATGCCGATTATAAAAAAGCGATAAATTTTTACCACAGAAAAAATTTCAGAGAAGCCGTTGAAGCTTTCAAAAGTTATATAGAACAAAATGATAATCCTCTGATCGTAAATGCGACTTACTATTTGGGAGAATCTTATTATGCTTTAGGAATCTATTCTTCGGCAAAAGATTGTTTTCAAAATGTAATAAGATATGACAGAGAAAAATTGCCGGAGTCATATTTTATGCTCGGTAAAACTTTTATGAGAGCCGAAAATAAAAATGATGCCGTAAAAATTTGGGAAACGTTGGTTAAAAAATTTCCTACCAGCGCTTATTCAAAGCAGGCGCAACAAAAAATTGAACGGTACGGAGCTTGATTTATGCTTAAAATAATGATATTTGCAGGAGTTATTGTCGGTGTTTGGTATGTTTTTATAATGATTTCCGAAAAAAACAAAAACAATAATTCCGACGAAGAGAACGAAGTAAAGGAAGATTTAAAATCACAAGAAAAAGACTATTCTTTTTCCGCATCCGGAGAAAAAATAAACAAAAGGACCAGAAACCTTATCATTTTAATTATAATTTTCCTTGCCATCGTCGGATTAACTTATTGGAATTACAAAAGATTAGACAAAAAACAACAATTATTATTAAAAGAAAAAGAAAAAATCAAAAAAGAATTGGAAGATTCCAATACTCAATTAATGAGAGTGGATATTGTTAACGAAAATTTATTAAAAATAGAAGAAGAAGTTTTTTTAAACAATAAAATAATGATGAAAGAAGACACCCCTACGGGAACATTGAGTTATCTCTTTGATATTGCTAATAAATATGCCGGATTTCTTCATTTTGATTACGGATTATCGGAAAGCGGAATAAAAACAAAAGATTCGAAAGTTTTTTACAACCAATATATTCTTACCGGAAAAGCTTTCATTAATCAAATTTTTTTATTTTTGGATCAATTGGAAAGACAACCTGCTTTTTACACTATTGAATCTCTTGCCTTAAATATAATGAATATATCGGAAGAAGGAAGAGTTCAGTTTTCAATTGAACTGAGAGCTTATTATACCGCTACCGGTAAAAATTTGGCAAATATAAAATTAAGAAAAAATAAAGTTCGCCGTTTGTCTTATAATCCTTTTTTTCCGAGAATACATGAAAAAGTCGATAAAAAAGACGATGATTTTCTTGATTTGCTTGATATTGAAAGCGTTGATATGGTTGCTCTCAGCCCGGAACGAGTATTCCTTAAAAGCAGGAATAACGGTATTATTAAAATTTTAAATATAGGCGACAGAGTCCGTTTCGGCTATCTTGAAAATATTGATTGGCTTAGACAAGAAGCCGTTTTTGCCGTTAACAGATACGGTGTTCAGGAAAGAATGCGTTTAGCAATTAAATAAACCGGAGGTTTTAATGAAAAAAATATTTTTGTTTATTTTGCTGTTACCGATTTTATTAATTTCGGAAGAGATATATTCAGCAGGAGACTTGGTTACCTTTAAAAAAGATTTGCCTTTCAAACAGGCTGTTTTATTTCTGAATGATTATCTTAAGAAATCCGAGAATAAAGTTTTAGCGGATATGTCCGGTTTTAAGGGAAATGTCGGAATAGATATAGACAAATTACATTGGCAGTTAGCTTTAAACACAATATTGGAAGCCAATTCATTAAATTTAAACATTACTCCCAATGCTTGGGTTATCACCGCATCAAACGATGCCGCAAATAAAACGTTGCAGGAAGAAGAAAAAGATTCTCATGATCCCTCAACTCCGGATGTCTTAATTGAAATAACTTTTTTTGAGGCAGACAGAAATATTTTACGAGAAATGGGAATAGATTGGTCAACTTATCATAAAGGAAAAGTGAACTTCAATTCAAACCTGAACTCGAAAAGCAATGTTACAGACAAAATTTTACAATTAAGCTTTAAAAAAAGCATTGATATGGGAAAAGGGACTATGGACGTAACTGCCATGTTTGATGCTTTTGAAGCGAATGATAAAGGTCATATCCTTTCCAGACCGTCAATTACAGTTACTTCCGGTAAAGAAGGCATGGTTCAAGACGGTGAAGATTTTTCCATAAAACAAATTGACAAAGACGGAAATACCACAGATAATTTTTACAGTGCAGGAACAATTATCAAAGTAACTCCGGAAGTTATTGAACTTGAAGACGGGGATTTTGTAATTTACATGAATGTTGAAGCCGAAAGATCAACTGCTGAACCGGATGTGGTAAGCACGGTTGTTAAAAAGAATAAAACCCAAACAACTCACACTCTTTACAACGGAGAAGAGAAAGTTATCAGCGGCTTAACTTCCAAAGAAACAAAATTGTTGCGCCGAGGTGTTCCTTTCCTCAAAGATCTTCCTTGGTGGTTCTTTGGACTGCGTTATGTTTTCGGATATGAAAAAAAGCAGACGACGGTTAAAGAACTTCTTGTTCTTATTAAAGCTTCCGTTCTGCCGGCAATAGAGGAAAGAAAAAAAGGACGTATTGACTTAAAATCAGACGTAAAGAATTATCGAAGAGCTTTACCTGCAGTTGAAAGTAAACTTATAAATAAAGAATAAGCAGTCAGAGGAGAAATAATTAATTTTTATTGTAAAAGGTTTTATGTTTTCAGGTTCATCAGACAAATTATAATTTATATTTTTTAGCAGAATCGATAACATAAAACCTCTCCTTTCCCCGTTCTCAGATATCCGTATCAATCAATCAAATCATTCAAGCAGTCTATCTTTTTATTGTAATTCATCCCCGATATTTGATTTTATAAATTAATTTTTCCCCTTCCTGTAATTTATCTCTTGCTGAAAATACAATTATTTAAAATATCGTCTTGTTTTTATATCATTATGCGGTTTGCAAATTTCAACCAAGGAAGTTCGGAAATCCGTCAAAATCAGGCATAACACATTATAGCTATTAAAGTTACAAAACTGACAGCTATATCAAAAAATATCCCGTATTTATTTTTCTGCTTGTTAAGTCGGAAATATTCAGATGAATGATGATGATTATTTTGCATTATTTAAGTTAAATACGGTAAATTACAAAATTTTGAGCGAGATAAAACGAAAAAAATTATGAAAAAATATATATTTATAAAAATATTTTTAAGTTACGTTATTTTAGCCTTATCTTTCCTTTTTGCGGAAGAAAATAAAGATTTCAAACCGGCAAGACTCACAGGAGATAACATATTTGAGCTTCCGGCGGAATTCGACTCCTTAAGTTTGGTTATCGTAAAAGTAAAAGCGGAACTGACAGACTCCGGAGAAATCATCCGCAAAGAAATTATTTCAGAACCGTCTCCTTTGGATAAAACGGTTAAAGAAATGACAAATGAATTAAACTTTATTCCCGCCTTTCAGGGAGAAACTCCCGTTACATCGGAATTGATTTTTGAATTGAAATTTTATTCAAAATCTTTTACTCAAACGGAACAACTTGAACAGGCTTCGACAAACTTATCGGACACTCTCTCGATTACAGCTTTGAAAGACTCAGTTTATAAATTAAAAAATGATTTATGGCATCAGGAAGACAATGCTGTTTTTATTGCGCCGAATCTAATTTTGAAAGAAAATTACAATTATTATTCCGATCCTCTTTACACAGATTATGCAATAAGGAAATTCGGATTTTTGGAAAACGTTGCTCCCTTTGCCGAACATTTGCAGTTCAGAACAAATTATCCTTTTCATCATGCTGATTATTCCGCTAATCTGTTGAGTTTTGAACCTTACGAATACGCTTTTCCTGTTACTTTTACCGATACTGATCTTGGAATAGGCGATGTAAATATGCAGCACAGTTTGGTAAGAATCCGCAAAAATGAACTTTTCGACGTAAAAAATCTTTATGTTTCATTCGGTTTTTTGGGCTCGGAAGGTTCTTTTCCGAAACATAAAAATACCAACTCAAGCACTGATCTTGATTTGTATATGTCTTATAAAAACGCCGGAGGGAAATATCAAATTTCATATAAAAATCATCGCTCTGATTTGAACGGATTAAATTTGGGAGAACAATATGCTTTACATTACGATTGGGCTTCCGTTAAACAGGACGAATTTATTGCCGGCTGGGAAAATAAATATTTTTATCTTAAATACAAACAAAATATTTATGATGCGGATATGATAAATTCAGATAAAGAAGAGATTGCTTTAAATCTAAAAAAGGAAAAAAATACGGGACTTATTGGTAAGAAATTCTCATTTGCCGAAACAGTTTTCGATATTTCCGTTCAACATGAATTTAACGGTGAGACAGGCGGTGTTTTTATTTTTCGTACAGAATTATCCAAAGCAGATTTCGGAATAAACTTATGGATTATAAATAAAGACAAAAATTCTTTCAGCTTTGAATCAGGATACTCCTTAAATCAAAATTTTCGACCTTTCCTAAAATCGGAATATCTTAATAACGAACCGATTGAATATTACAATAACTCTCCTTTGCAAAAGATTAAGTTAAGTTCTTCTCTTAATAAATCGGGAGCGGGAATTGACTTTAAAAATGATATGCTTGCCGCAAAGATTTTTATGGGATTTTGGACGGATAAAACAGATAAATCCATACATTATCAAACCGGGATCGATGATCTCGGCAAAAAGTTTAATTATTTTTTTGCGGAATGGCAAGCAAACTACAAATTCAAAATTCTTTTATTTGACGGAAACTGGATTAACTCCGGAACTCTTTTATTGGAAAATATTGAGACATTACCTTATATTAATTGGAAAACGCATCTTAAATTTATTTGGAACTTACGGCATCACAACTTCCTTACCGCCGGAATTATATATCAATACGGCGGCATTGATTACAGAAATATTTATTTTAACAATATTTTTGACGAATCTTATTCTCTTGACTCTTATATTTCTCTGCAAATAACCCGACAATTCAGAATTAATCTGGAAGGATATAATTTGCTTAATCGAGATTATATTCTAAGCCGTCCTGCTTGGTTAAATCACGTAAACTTCTCGATTGAGTGGTTATTTCTGAATTGACATCATTTAAAATATTATCCTAAATCCGACGTAAATCAACAAATTGACAATATAAGAAGATAAAAATATGCGGTACTTTAAGTATATATATTTTATGAAAAACAGCAGGTCTTATGAATAAAAAAGAAATTTTTTCCGTTATTGTTCTGATTTTCGCAATCGGATTTTCCTTTTATCGTTATCAGAATAAAAGTTACAAATTTTTTTCCAATAAAATGTTAATGGATACCGTTGTTACCCTTTCTTTCGAGATGAAAAATCCGCATGTAAACGAAGTTGCGGATTCAGTTTTTCAACTTATGGAAGATTACGAAAATAAATTATCGGCTTATCGGGAAAAATCTTATATTTACATAATAAATCATGCCGAAACCGATTCTTTTGCTTCCGATAAAGATGTTTGCAAAATTTTAACCAAAGCAAAAAAATTATACGAGATGACCGAAAAAAGATACGATGTTACCGTAGGAGAATTAACCGATATTTGGGATTTTGAAAAGGAAAACGTTCCGACTGAAGAGGAAATTAAAACCGCTTTGAAAACAGTCGGATTCGATAAATTAATATTCAACGAAAATTTTCTGAAAAAACCGGCAGGAACTAAAATAAATTTGGGAAGCGCGGCAAAAGGATTTATATTAGACAGAGTTGCCGATTATCTGGGAAAAAGAAAGGTTTTATCAGGTTATGTAAATGCAGGAGGAGACATCAGATTTTTCGGAAATAATCAGGAACAAACCATAGGAATAAGACATCCGAGAAAAAGCGATGAGATCATAGCAACCGTTACCGTAAAATCAGGAGCAACTGTAACCAGCGGAGATTATGAAAGATTTTTTATAAAAGACGGCAAACGTTATCATCATATAATTGATCCGCTTACCGGATATCCGTCCGAGAACTCCGTTTCTGTAACAGTGCTGGCAGACACGGCAGAAAAAGCTGATATTTTTTCTACGGCATTATTTCTTTTAAAACCGCAGGAAGCAATTGATTTAGCAGAAAAATCGGGGAACATCGAAGCTGTTGTTTATTACGAAACAAACAATAAAATTACCGCTCTTAAAACCTCCGGAATGAAACTTTTTCCGGAAAAGGAGAATTAATAATGATACAAGATATACAAAGCGAAAAAGATTTACGTAACGTAATAATAGAAAAAGTCGGAGTAAAAAACATAAAATATCCGATACTTGTGAGCGACAGAATTAAAGGATCCCAACAAACTACGGCTGAAATAGATATTTATGTTGATTTGGATGCTCAAAATCGCGGAACTCACATGAGTCGTTTTATAGAAGTTCTAAATCGGTTTCATCAAGAAACATTTATTGACAATCTGCCTGACTTTCTTGCTCAAATAAAAGAAGAGTTACAAGCGGAACGAGCTTATACAGCCATTAAGTTTACTTATTTCATGATGAAAAAAGCGCCCGTTTCCCAAAAAGAATCGTTAATGTCCTATCAATGTTCTTTTGAAGCATATCTCAAAGAAGAGTATAAGCTTAAACTGAAAGTTACGGTGCCTGTTACGTCTCTTTGTCCATGTTCCAAAAAAATAAGTAAATACGGAGCACACAATCAACGTTCAGAAGTTACGGTTTCCGTTTTTTACGAAGATCACGTTTGGCTCGAAGAACTTATAGAAATGGTTGAAGAAACGGCAAGTTGCGAAATTTATTCTCTTCTAAAAAGAGCCGACGAAAAATATGTAACGGAGAAAGCTTACGAAAACCCTAAGTTTGTGGAAGACGTAGTACGCGATTTAACCCTTAAATTGAGAGCAGATAAAAGAATAACCTCTTTTATCGTTGAATCGGAAAATTTTGAATCAATACATAATCATAATGCTTACGCATGCGTTGCGGAAGAGAGAAATAAATGAAACAAAATATACGCTCCGATTATCTGAATAACGGATTAAAAGTAATTGTCGCCGAAGATCATTCGCATCCCCTTATATCAATGCAATTATATGTCCGTGTCGGAGGTCTGAAAGAATCGGACGAAACTGCCGGATTTTCTCATTTTTGCGAACATCTCGTGTTTAAAGCAACCGAGAAATATCCGGAAAATAAAATTATGAAGGAAGTTGCCGAACTCGGCGGCGAAATAAATGCTTATACCGACTATGACGCAACCTGCTTTTATATTACTTTGCCCAAAAACTGTTTTGCTCAAGGATTGGATTTTTTATCTCAATTAGTTACCGCGTCAAAATTTACCGATGAAGAATTCAAATCGGAGAAAAAAGTTGTTTTGGAAGAACTAAAACAACACGCCAATGATCCCTTGGATTATTTTTCGGATTCGGTTGCCGAAAATTATTTTAAAAAATCAAATTACAAGCGTCCCATTATCGGTTATGAGGATGTGTTGCAGAAATCAACTGTTGATCAACTTCGAGACTATATTTCTCACAATTATGCTCCGAATAATTCTTTTCTTGTTATTTCCGGAGACGTATCTTTTGATGAAATAAAGCCGTTCGTAAATAATTTTTTCGGTAACTGGAAAGAGAAAACCATTAAGCCTCAAATAAGCATAAACGAAGATTTTCCTGCATCTCCGGGACTTCATCGCATTAAATTAAAGTCAGAACATGATTATCTGGCTTTTGTATTTCCGGAAATATCAGAAAAAGACGAGCGTAACCATTCTTTGTCTCTCGCCTTAAAAGCTTTTGCGTACGGGCAAAATTCCAGACTTTACAAAAGACTTTACACCAAAGAATCCTTGATAGACTCAATGCATATTCATTCTTATTGCGGAGTCGAAAACGGCATATCGGCAATTATAGTTTTACCGAAGAAAAATACTGACCCTGAGAAAATTATTGAAATATTTAAAGACGAAAATGCAAAATTATATGAAAGAGGTTTGAGGTCAGATGAAATTGAAAGAGAAAAAAAAGAAATAATTTTCTCCTATCGGTATGCTTTTGAATATATAGAGAGTTTGGGAACTGCGCTCGGTTCGGAAGAAGTAAACGGAGATTACAAAAATTTTTTAAATTATCCGGATAAAATAAAAAATATAAATGCAAAAAACATAAAAAAAGTGATTAAAGAATTTCTCAACCCTGATATTATGCAAATTTATTATGCAGGCAAACAAGAAATCTCAGAAGAAATTGCAACAAATCATCCCGTAATCCGCAGAAATTCCCGGAAGAATTTTTCATCTTATCCGGAGTTCAGGCAATATAAATTTGAGAACGGATGCAATGTTTTAATGAAAAAAGTGATCGGAAAACCCACTGTCGGAATTACCGCTTCTTTCAATGTATCTCAACTTTACGAAACACCGAAAATGCGAGGAACAAATCTGATAACTTCTGCCGGCATGATGTACGGAAACGAAAAAAACTCTTACGAACAATTTGTCAGAGAATGTTCTTCAGCAGGAATAAATTTCAATGTATCGGCTTCAAAAGAAATTTCTTCCGTAAAAATAAAATGTTTCGGAGAAGCTTTGCCAAAGGCAATAAACATGTTGGCGGATACGGTATTAACTCCTGTTTTCCCTAAAAACCATATTGAAAACATAAAGCGGACATATCTCGGAAATATTTCAAGAATAAAAGATTATCCGCCTCAGTACTCCAATTATTTATGGAAAGAAATGCTGCTCGGCAAAAAAAGTAATCTTCTGTCCAGAACCGGGATGAAATCAGATTTAAAAAAAGTTAATTTAAAAAAAATAAAACAATGGCATGAAATATTTTATCATCCATCCAATATGACGCTTTGTCTTATCGGAGATTTTGAGTTTGATGATGTTTTGGAACAAATTGAAGATAATTTTCAAAAAATTCCGGCAAAGTCAATTCCGATTAAAAGAAATCTGTTTACCGATAAAACAACGCCCTGTTTTAAACGCATAAATAAAAAATCAAATCAAAGCATTATTCGCATAGGAGGTTTCGGCTGCAATTCGGAAATTCCTCAAAAAAATACTGATTTTTGGGTACTTTCTCAAATTATAGGAGGAGATTTTAACTCCAGAATGTATGAACAAATCAGAGAAAAAAAAGGATTTGCGTATTCTTTGAATTTCGAATCTTTTTCCATAGAAGAACTAGGAATTTTTCATGCGGTTGCCATTGTGGATAAAAAGACAGAGGAAGAATCTCGAAAATATATACTTCATATTTTGGAGGATATTCGTCTGAACGGGGTTACAGAACATGAGCTTGCCGTTGCCAAAAAATATCTGAGCGGCGCCAGACTTATGGAGTCGGAAAGCATGTCAGCTCAGTCATCGGCGTTATCTTATTTAATTGCAACAGGCTACTCCTATGATTATTATTTAGAAAGAGAAAAACGTTTGCAAAACGTATCTTTGGAATCAATCCATGAAATAGCCGATAAATATTTTGCGAAAGAAAACCTTTATACCCTTATTTATGCTTAAAAAAATTGTTCAATATATCCTAAAAAGCAATGCTCTGTGAATAAAAAAAGGTCGGTTTCCCCGACCTTTTTGAATTTAAATCTATTTCAAAATAAGCATTTTACCTGTTTTGGTAACTTTACCGGAGCGTAATTTTATAAAATAAACTCCGTTGCTTACAGCATTATAACTTTCATTTAAAACATCCCATTTTACGATATTCTTCTCATTTTTTAAAGCCTTAACCGTTTTTTCATGAACTTTTTGCCCTTTCACGTTAAAAACTTCCAAGTTCGAGTTTCCTGCAACAGGAAGATCGAAAAGAATCGAGACTTCGCTTGAGCGAGAATTTATCGACAAATTAAACGGGTTAGGATAAATCTTTAAGTAACCGTTATCGGCAACAACGGCATTATCTTCGATACCGACTAAATCTTCCAACTGAATTTCAAGATTTATGTCTTCTCCGTCAACTGTTAATTCCTGCTGATAAATGCTGTATCCCGGGGCGGCAACGTTAAGCCAATAATCACCGTTCATAACGGCAAAACTGAAATTTCCCAGAGAATCGGCAATATCGAAAATTGTTTCGGTAAGGTCATCGGATTTTGATAAAGTTACTGCTGCTTGACTGACAGTTTCTCCGTTGCCGTTCACAATTTGTCCGCTAAATATCGCATCAGGAAAAGCATAATAAAAATTAACGTCTTCTTCATGTCCGTTTATTTCATTAAAAGATAAACCGGGCTGAACATATTCTTCTGAACCCGTATAACTGCTTAAAACTCCGGTTACGCAAGGAACGTTTTCAATATCATCAGGAACAAAAAGCTGGTAATCTCCCCAAAAACCGTTAACATCACTGACAATAAAGTGATCAGATGAAAAATATTCCAACAACCCGTCAATGTTCGGCTCATCCAAGACAGATATTATGTCTTCCGGAACAGAGTTGTAAAAAGTATAAATCAAAGCCGGAAAAACAGGCATGTCTATTGCGCTTTCTCTGTCAACTCTGCCTGATACAGAAAAATCCGATTCAAGCTGTTCAAAACCTATTTCAACTTCATCTGACACCCCGTTATCTTCCAAAGTAATAACAAGAGAGACTATTTCAGGCAAGCTGACAAAATTTCTCAAAGAATATTCAAAAATACCGTCTGCTCCGATTGCATCAGGAAAAATACCGTCTGTTACGGTTAATTCGGGAATAGGTATTTCCGGTAAATCAAATCCCCCTGCTGCCGGTTCTATATTTACGGTTGCAGTTGCCCCTTCTTCTTCAAATTCAAAATAAATATTAATCGAGTCTCCAGCTGCGACCGTGATTGATTCCTGTCCGTTAACCGTAAAATTATGAACTGCTCCCAGACAGGTGAAAATAAGCATTAAATAAATTAAAATTCTCTTATTCATGATAAAAATCCTCCCTTCTTTATTGCTTTTAAATATGATATATCTTATATTTTTTTTGAATAAAACCAATGGCATATTTTCGTCAAGTTAAAGTTACAATTTATGTTAGATATATTCATATCACTGTTTTTTTATTTTTTTATTAATTCTTCTTGTCATAAAAACAGTTCATTTAAATATTGGCTCATCGGGATGTAGCGCAGTCCGGCTAGCGTTCACGAATGGGGTTCGTGAGGTCGCAGGTTCGAATCCTGTCATCCCGACCATTTTTTTATCTGCCCTTAAATTCAATATTATCATGGAACATTTAAATTATACTTTACATCTTTGAATAAACAAAATTTTTTGTCTGAAATTTGATCCATTAAGGAGTATAAATCATGCTTAGAACAATGCTTTTATCTAAAATACACAGAGCTGTAATAACACAAACAGATTTAAACTATGTGGGAAGCATAACCATAGATAAAGATCTTCTGGATAAAACCGGCATAAAACCTAACGAAAAAGTAGAAATTTTTGATTGCGATAACGGAAATCGTTTTGAAACTTATGTTATTGAGGGCAAAAGCGGTTCAGGAATCATCGGCATTAACGGCGCAGCCGCTCGTTTGGTTCATAAAGGAGACAGAGTAATAGTGGTTAACTACGGTTATATGCCTTTGGAAGAAGCCGAAAATCATAATCCGGTTGTAATTACGGTTGACAATGAAAACAAAGTTAAAGAAGTTTACTAAACCTCAAATAATAAAGACAATTGCCGAGTTCAAAGCAATAAGAAAAAAAATCGGCAATACTCAAAGTCTCGGATTCGTGCCGACCATGGGATATTTGCACCAAGGTCATTTATCATTGGTTGAAGCGGCTCGCAGAGAAAACTCTGCAGTTGCAGTCAGTATCTACGTTAATCCGACTCAATTCGGCGAAAATGAAGACTTTGATTCTTATCCTTCAAATATAGAAAAAGACATAGAACTTTTGTCGGAATATGAAACAGATTATGTATTTTTACCGACTTCCGCTGAAATGTATCCTGAAAATTTTTCTACATTTGTCAATGTAGAGCATTTGACCGAACATCTTTGCGGCACTTCCAGACCGGGACATTTCAGAGGCGTAACGACAATTGTAAATAAATTAATAAATATTGTTAAACCTGATAATATGTATATGGGAGACAAAGATTTTCAACAAATTGCCGTCATAAGGAGAATGACCGAAGATTTGAATTTAGACGTAAATGTTAAATCATGTCCTGTTATCAGGGAAAAAGACGGTTTGGCAATGAGTTCTCGCAACTCCTATTTGTCTGAGGAAGAACGCATAAATGCTTTATGTCTTTATAAATCTCTGTTAAAAGCAAAAGATTTGATAGGTAAAGGAATAATAAAAACAAAACTTATTATTCCTGAAATGGAAAAAATAATTTTCCAAAACAAAGGTAAAATTGATTACATAGAATTTGTAAACAATATAAACTTACAAAACGTTACCGTTGTCAATAAATCTACAAGGATTTTATTGGCTGTTAAAATAGGTTCGACAAGATTGATAGATAATATGAAAGCATATTAAAATTTTTCTCTTAAATATGTCTTCATAAAAGACAAAAGGCAAACAATAATAAGTATAACTTCATAAATTCAGAATATCAGAACTTACTTTTACCTGATAATATCAATATTACGAATATTTTTACTTCTTAAATATTTTTTTTACTTAATACATAACTTTTGGAACAATTCAGGCATAAATAAATATTAAAGAATATTTATGGAGGAAAAATGAAAAGATATCTCATTCTTTTGATCGTCTTAGCCATTACAGGAAGTCTTTTTTCTGTTTTTTCGGAAAAAACAAATTCCTTAGATATTTTCCCGTATATTGCTGAAGATTTTGTAAAAATAACCGTAACTTCAACAGAGTATTCAGAAATAAGATTAATTATTTTAAATACAAACGGAGAAACAGTTCGGACTTTCAGCAGAAATAAATCTCAACCGGGAGTTTATACGTTTGACTGGGATTGTAAAGATGACCAAGGAAATATTTTGCCTGCCGGTAAATACAGTGTACAATTTGTTGTCTCAGAAAGAATGACTCATTTAACTAAAGTAGTTATTTTGAAGTAAAAAAGAGCGGAAATTCCGCTCTTTTTTTTTAAAAGATTATAACCTTGTTCTTCATAATTATCAAAATCATAATTTCGACGTTATTTAAAAGTTTTCATAAATCCGTCGGTTTATCAATACAAGTAAAACATATAACTTAATTCTCTCTTAAGACCGCTCTTAAACAATAAAAAATTAACCTCGAATTTGTTTTTCTATCATTCACAGAACATTATCTCATCTGAGTTTCATATCTTTACTCAGGTTTATTTTTCAGTCAATAAAATGAATTTCAGCAATTTCCTGAGAATTTTAAGTTAATACCAACACAAAAAAGTAATGAATCGGTATTTAAAGTTCTACTCTTTTTCATTTTGATGAATTTTTTTGTTACCTCGTCCGGCTGTTTTCTTTTGCCGATAATAAGATCTGTTATCGCTGAAATTAGTTCTTTCCCTTCCAGAATGATTCGGTTGATCTTTCATTATAACGATTCTTTTCTTGGCTCCCTTTCCGACAGTTAATGTCCTTAAGTCCTGTTGTTGCTCAATAAATTGATGAATAAGTTTACGATCTTGCGCAATTAACGGATCCATCGTAAAACTTTTCCCGCTGCTTCTGACTCTGTCAGAAATATAACTTACTCTGGAAAGCAACTTTTCAACTTTTTTCTGTCTGTAGTTATCTACATCAAGATTTACGGTCGGCGACTGTTCATCATGTTTTTTCATGTAGCGGTTAAGCAGGTGCTGAATACTGTCAAGCATCTTGCCGTCTTTTCCAATCAAAAAACCTTTGAACTCAGGAGCAGTGATAATCACTTTTATACCGTCTTTCTCATTTTTAATTTGGATTAATTCAGTTTCAATTTTCATTTTTCCCAATAATTCGGAAACAAATGATTTTAAGCCCTGAAAATTATCCTCCAAGAAAAATTTGATTCTTACGGGTTTGGCACCGAAAAGATTAAAAAAACCTTTCGATCCCTGATCAATCACTTCATATTTTAATTTTGTGCGGGGAATATCAAATTCTTTGGCAAAATCGGTTACCACCGCAAATTCGCTTTTCCCTTTCCTTTCAATAGTTTTCATATCAAATCCTTAATTTAGCTTAATTTTTTTTGCACATAGTATTGTTGGATAATACTGAATACGTTGAATACCGTCCAATAGAGGACTAAACCTGACGGAAATGATTTGAAAATGAAGAACATCATGACGGGCATTATATATCCCATCATTTTTTGGCTCTTTATTTGAGCCAGTTGGGTGTCATCCATATCAGCTGTTTCTTGCTGTGTCTTAGACATAAGCTGTTGCTGAATAAACATAAACACCCCCATTAAAATCGGTAACACCAAATAAGGATCAGGTTCCGATAAATCTTTTATCCAAAGCATAAAACCTGCTTGTCTGAGATCAATGGAAAATCTCAAAACCGGGTACAATGCAAAAAATACGGGCATTTGAAGAAGCATAGGCAAACATCCGCCCAAAGGATTTACCCCGTGTTCTTTGTAAAGTTTCTGACTCTCAATTTGTAATTGTTTGGGATCGCCTTTATGCTTTTTCTGAAGCTCTTTTAACTGCGGTTGAATTTTCTGCATTTTCTGAGCAGCTTCAAAGCTTTTATGGGTAAGAGGATATAATATTATTTTTAACGTAAGAGCAAATATGATAAGACAAACTCCCCAATTAGGAATAAACTTATGCAATATATTTACGTAAGATAAAAATAATTTACTTATGCCTCCCAGCCATTTTCCCCTTTCAACAATACTTTCCAAACCGGGATCAACTTGTTTTAATTGAGAATCAATAACAGGTCCGAAATACATTTTAAACGAATCGTTGAAATGAGTTCTGTTGCTCGTCGGTTTTACGGAGACGGAAAATGCCGGACTGTTGTTAATTCTGAAAGCTGACATTTTATAAGTATCCGTTTCTTTGGAAGAAAGAAAAACCGCAGTAAAGTACTTTGAGCGAATTGCAACCCAATCAATCATACCGTTCACGCTTTGCATTTCTTTAAGTTTCTGCAACCTGAAAAAGTCTACCGAATTCTCTTTTTCGTATATTATTTTATAATCTCGTTGCTTCAATTTAGGTTTTTTAATTAAGTATTCTTCCGTATCGGAAATTCCGCCGTTAAATCCTATTTTATAATTATTAACAACAGCGTAACCGTTATTTATAAAATTAAAATCAACGGCATAATCAGATCCCAAAGTATATTTTTTGCTTAAAAGAATTTCTTTCTCGGAGTTTTCTACATAAAAAGTTATGCTGTTTTCATCGGAATTAAAATCGTGTTTAAAAATGACATTATCAAGATTTTCCTTACCGTCATCCGACATTAAATAAATACTTGCAAGTTCTTTGTTTTCAGGGATAAGATTTATCTCTGTAGTTTTATCCGACAAAAAGAATTCTTTCAGAATAATTTTCTTTAGATTACCGCCTTTATTGGATAAGACCAATTGAAGAACGTCATTTTCCAAGAGGATATTATCGTCCTCTCTTACATTACTATCAGATATTTTGTTATCAGCTGATACTTTTTCAGAAATTTTATTATCCAAAGGCATTTCATTTTTAACTGAGTTTAAAGAATCAATACCTGTTGAATTTTGTTGTTTAACTTTCCAAATATATTCGTTGCTGAGAAAAAAGACAATCAGGATAAGACCCATTGCCAAAAGTGTTTTCTTTTCCAAATTTCCTCCGATAATTAAGGGACGGGATCATGTCCTCCCGGATGAAACGGATGACATTTTAATATTCTTTTAACTGACAGAAACAACGCTTTAAAAAAAGAATGTTTTTTAAAAGACATGATTGCGTAATTACTGCAAGTAGGTGTAAATCTGCACGAGGGAGGCAAGACGGGAGAAATAAATTTTTGATAAATTCTTATCGTGAAAATAATGATTGAATTCATTACGATTTTTCCTTAAATCTATTCAATCTTTGAAAAAGTTCGCCTAAATCTTTTTTTAGTTGACTCCAGTTTGCCGTAACACCTGTTTTTCGGGCAATTATAACAACTCTTTTATTCAATAACCATAAATGAGGATTTTCAAGAAGAAAAGCTCGAACTTGTCGTCTTTTACGATTACGAACAACAGCCTTTCCTACTTTTTTACTGGTTACAATGCCTACAGTTAAGGTATCGGGATAATTATTTTGCCCCAGCAGGATGAAATATCTTCCTTTAAATGAAAAATGATTGGAATAGAGTTCGGCATATTCAGATGTTTTCTTAATCCTGTTATATTTTTTCATAAGAAATAAATATCAAATCTATTCCAATCCTTATATATTATACAGTAAGTCTTTTACGACCTTTTGCTCTTCTTCTTGCAAGAACTTTGCGTCCGCCTTTAGTGGACATTCTGGCACGGAAGCCATGCTTATTTCTGCGTTTTCTGTTATGAGGTTGATATGTACGTTTCATTTCGGCTCCTTTTATTTAATTATATAATTTTTATAAAAAATCTTCTTTTATCAAACAATTACATGATTCAATCAGTGTAAAAAAAAAAATAAGAGAATACATGTCAAGTCCATATTTAAAGACTCTTTCTCTATTATAATTAAAGATTACGGCAATATAAAAATACCCCTCTCCTAAAACAGAAGAGGGGTAAGTTCATTTTGACGATTTAATTTAAATCACCTTACTTCATAAGAAGCATTTTGCTTGTTTTGCTGTAGTTATCAGCATTCATGCGAACATAGTAAATACCGCTGGCGCAAGCTTTGCCGTCTTTGTCATC
>PDWI01001241.1_pt1 | contig 80590 bp, 70 predicted proteins | sample 1430891 | NCBI WGS metagenome assembly PDWI01 (sample SAMN01162508, study PRJNA174530) | Oral metagenome, whole genome shotgun sequencing project. | biome: Marine environment; feature: Marine mammal; material: Swab sample of the gingival sulcus; isolation source: swab sample of gingival sulcus... | reverse complement strand
ATTACCCGTCTCACTATAATAGTTAACTACCGATAACTTAAAACTTGTATCATATTTGCTCATATTCAAACCCCGAAAATTGTGTCCAACTTTTGGGGGCAGTTCAGAATGACGGTACTATTTAACGATTTTTTATACAATTTTATTGATAGGGCTATAAAAACTTGTGTTATCAATAAAGCCGTGTAAAATCTACGCCACATTTACGCAGGTAGAGGTGCATTATCTATCAGTCATTGTCGGGAGAGTGATGTCGATGAACGATGATAAAAGGAGATGATGCCGAAGTTAACTGACTTTATCACAGCAGTTAGCTGGTAAGTTATCGAATAGGTGGCTTACTGTCATAGTCGAGTATGGTTGTTTTGAAACCATATTGTTATTAACTATGGAGCGCTACTGCTTGGAAGTTTTCATCAAGAGATTTTCTTCAATCTTGTTTATGACACTAAGCAGTGAAAGTGGAATAGCCTATAGTGATGTCAATCTAATGTTGCTTATTTCACTGTCGTTCCAACCATTTTAGGTTGAGATTCATGAGTATTACACATTATGCAGATTCTGCACTTTCCATTTTGCCACCGCTAATTGCTTTGGGTATGGCGATTATTACGCGTCGCGTTTTGCTGTCACTTGGTTTGGGGATTCTTGCTGGGGCTTTGTTGGTCAGCGATTATTCTTTGTCTGGTTTGGTAGCATATCTGGGTTCGGCGATTAAAGGACTCTTTATCGAAGACGATAGCATTAACCGCTGGAACATGAGCATTCTGGCTTTTTTAGTCTTACTGGGGATGATGACGGCAATTTTAACCTTGTCAGGCGGTACGGCAGCCTTTGCTAACTGGGCAAAGCGTCGAATTAAAACGCCACGAGGTGCTAAATTACTAACCGCTTTTTTAGGTGTCTTTATTTTTGTCGATGATTATTTTAATAGTTTGGCGGTTGGTTCGATTTCTCGCCCAGTGACCGATAAATTCCAAGTCTCTCGAGCGAAATTAGCCTATATTCTCGACTCTACGGCGGCACCAATGTGCGTGCTTATGCCTGCTTCGAGTTGGGGGGCGTATATTATTACCTTAATCGGTGGGATTTTAATGGCACACGGTATGACGGATACCAATGCATTAGAGGCATTTGCACAAATTATCCCGATGAATTTTTATGCGATTTTTGCCTTGTTGATGGTTTTTGCGGTGGCATGGTTTCAGCTCGATATTGGGGCAATGCGTACGCAAGAAGTCCAAGCAAAAAAAATGTCAACAGTGGTTGAATCTGACGTTTCAGAAGAAGCTATCAACTTGGACGAAGAACTGGGCATTACTGCCAGTGAAAAAGGTCGCGTGAGCGATTTGATTATCCCCATTGTTGTGTTGGTGGCTTCGACTATCGCACTGATGATTTTTACAGGGTATCAAAGTCTGTTAGCAGATAATAAAGCCTTTACCGTGCTAGGTGCTTTTGAAAATACTGATGTTGGTTTGTCATTGTGCTGTGGTGGATTAATCGGTTTGTTGGTGGCTTTATTTTTTGTCATCAAACAAAAACTACCTGCAATCCAAATTACCCATGCACTTCGCGTGGGTGTGCAATCGATGTCGGGGGCAATTTTGATACTGTGTTTCGCTTGGCTAATCGGTGGTGTCATTAAAGATTTAGAAACAGGGAAATACTTATCCACTTTGGTGCAAGGCAATATTAATCCGCAGTTACTGCCAGTTATTTTATTTCTGCTCTCGGGTGTTATGGCATTTGCGACGGGTACCTCGTGGGGAACTTTTGGTATTATGTTGCCAATAGCAGGGGACTTGGCGGCAGCTGCCGAAATGAGTTTGATGTTGCCAATGTTGGCTTCTGTCTTGGCTGGTTCTGTATTTGGTGACCATTGTTCGCCAATTTCGGATACGACGATTTTGTCATCGACAGGGGCTCGTTGTCATCATATTGACCATGTGGTGACGCAGTTGCCTTATGCGATGATTGTTGCTATTTTGTCGTCAGTTGGCTATTTGATTTTAGGTTTGACAGGTTCGACTATGATGGCATTTTCTGTCTTATTGGCACTTTTTGTGAGTGTGATTTTTGTGTTGAGATACACGGCTTATCACAGAGATAAGGTTAGCTAAATTTAACATTCACCGTCATTACTAGGCGCGTAGAGACGCATTGAATGCGTCTCTGGAGGGTGCTTCATGAAGCAAAGCCTTAAACCAGTTACTGCTGGGTTTTGCTATATCAATTTGCCCATTCTGCTGATTTTTTTGAAATGACAGAATGACGGTACTAAATGCTCGTTTTTGGCAACGAGTTGCGATTTTTAGGCACTGTTACGTAAATAATGGAATTAATCCTTGGAGCGGCGAATTAGATTACAACTTTCAGGCGGTTCTGGTGGGCGTTTTTTTACCGCCACTTTGCTTTTTTTCTTGGCTTTGGCTGGCAGAATAGGCAAAGCAAGCTTGCCCGTATATCCCGTCCGTATTCTTTGTTCTGTCACCCAGTTGTACAAACTTTCATTACAACCGTCTCCTTCTGGTGGCGGTTTTTGATTTTTGCATTCAAGCGAATTTTCGGGGCAATATAAACGCACGTGAAAATGTTTGTCATGCCCCCACCAAGGTCTTAGCTTTCTCAGCCACTGTGTGCTTTTTTCAGTTTGGCAAAGTTGTGCTTTTACAACGGGATTGACAAATACTCTGGCGACATCGGGATGATTGGCAGAGAAGTAAAGTGCATCGCGAATGGGCTTTGTGAGTGTTTCTTGGCGGATGATGCCCAGTGGTTTATCGACGATGGAAGACATATCGCGGTAGGGATTAACGGTCTGTGAAGCCGGTAGCGTTTGCATCCAAATATCCACGTCAAGCCCAACTTGGTGACTGCTGTGCCCGAAATTCATGCGTCCACCACGGGGTTGAGATAAGTCGCCTATCAAATGTTTTTGCCGATGTTTTTGCAACGTCTGCAAGCCTAATTCTCGAATAAACTGAATAAGCTTTGGATGTCCGTAATAGCGATTTCGGTTTCTTCGCATATCAATGTAACCAGCACCAGAAGGCATAAGTTGCTCAGCCCCAGAAAGACAGCCGTTTGCATAACTGCCTATTGACTCGATTTGACCTTTGGTGGGTTTTTTAAGCTTGCTCCATTGGTTATCGGCCTTTTTTTCTGGTTGATAAGCGAGTAGTGGCAAAGTCACTAACGCCCCGACAACAATGAGCTGTTTTTTTATCAGTAACATTTATTTGGCTTTGCGAATGACGACTTCTTTGGTAATTTTACAGATGGTTTTCTGTTGTTCATCGACGATGTTGATGAGGTACTCTCTTGTCACAGAACGCTTTTCTTCTAATGTTTGTTTGATTAATTCAATATCGGCTAAATCGAGATGAAAATCCGCGGTTAAGTCGCTCGTGCCTGGACGCATGTATTTAACGCTGGAAGATTTATCGATAACAAAATAGTCATAGCCCAAATGATACCAAAGCATAGTGACATAAACAGCATCGGTGGCTGAGTACATCACACCACCGTAAGTAATCCCCATGATATTTTTAGTTTGCTCGTTAAAGGGGATTTTGATGGTGGCTTGAGTAAGGTCGTCGCTAATGTAGCTGACGCTTGCACCGCTATTGGCCGTGCAGGGTAGCGTTTGGTAATTCTGAATCAGTTGTTGTGGGCTTTTTTCGTTGAGGTCAAAAATGGGGCGGTTATCAGACATGGGCTTTGTTTTTCAGTGATTAAAATCAAGATTATAGTCTTATTTGTAAAGGTTTTCCTTAAATTTCTATTAATTATCCTATGTACAGTCAAACCACATAATCATTATTACGATTGATAGGGCAGGGCTTTGCAACACCGTAGTAATGATGGTCATATTGGGCTACAATACGGGAATGAATAATGTAGAGAATAAATTTCCCATTAAGCGTCTGGTGCTGATAGGTGTGGGTATGATTGGTGGTTCATTTATCTGGTCGTTAAAGCGAGCCGGATTGGTTGAACACGTGGTGGGCGTTGACATCGATTTGGATGAGCTGCAAGTGGCCACTGAGCTGGGCATTATCGATAGCAAGTCAACCCTTGAGGGCTTATACGATATTGACGCTATTGTCTTGGCAACACCTGTGGGTGTGATGGCATCTATTTTCTCTGTCCTTAAAAATAAAGATTTTATCAAAACAGCACTGATTACCGACGTGGGGAGTACCAAGCAATCGGTGATTGCCTCTGCCGAGCAAGGCTTAGGCTACCTGCCTGAGAATTTTGTGCCAGCTCACCCGATTGCAGGGCGTGAGTTTATTGGGGTCAGGCATGCTGAAGAGATGATGTTTTACGGACATCGAGCGATTGTGACGCCGCACGAAAAAAGCAGTGAATCTGCAATAGCCGCCGTCAAAGCCCTATGGGAAGGTTGTGGTTCGCTGGTCGATGTCATGACCGCAGAAGATCACGATAAAATATTAGCGGCAACTTCTCATTTGCCACACGTGTTGGCTTATGGCTTGATGGAAAGTTTAACCACAACTGAATACGAAGAGCCAATTTTTGACTACGCCGCAGGTGGATTTAAATCATTTACCCGTACCGCTTCGTCAAACCCAATTATGTGGCGAGATATTTGTTTGAATAACCAAAAAGATATTCTTTATTGGTTGGATCAATATCAGCAAACGTTATCGGTATTGCGTGAGCTAATTGCTAAGGGTGATGGCGAATCAATTGTTGAAATTTTTGAACGCTCAAAATCGGAAAGAGATCAGCATTTTGAAAAACATTGAGATACTTTTTGATGATTTTGATGAAAAAGTGTAAATAGTACCGTCATTCTGAGCTTGTATAGGGAAATAAATTAAGCTCGTGACCATAATGGAAAGCTTTAGAAGTTCAACATTAGTCGTCATTGCGAACGAAGCGACAGCGTAGTGTGGCAATCCCCCACTACTGTGCAAAGTCGTGGGAGACCGCCATGCTCCTCGCTCGCGGTAACGCTAGGTAGTGGAGAAAATCGCCCAGACACAGCGCTTGTACTATAGTCAAGCCACATGATTCATGATTATTACTACAAGGCGCATCGTCGCAGACAGTATGCCTAATACGGCAAGACGGTGCAACACCGTAGTAATAATTAGGTGGTTTGACTATAGAGGCGTAACCAATAGAAAAACAAACAATAATTTAAGTAGGAATAACGATGACATTAATAGCAAAAAATAGTGAGTTACATCAATTAATGAAAGACTGGCGTCACGCCATTCACGCCGAACCAGAAACCGCATTTGAGGAAGTCAAAACGGCTGAGAAAATAGCAACGATTTTGCGTTCATTTCCCAATATGGAAGTCCATACAGGGTTGGCAAAAACAGGCGTGGTCGGTGTTTTAGCTGGGAAATTGTCAGATAATAGCGAGCGAATGATTGGACTGCGTGCCGATATTGATGCTTTGGATATTACTGAGGAAAATGAGACGGCTTATTGCTCTAAAGTGTCGGGGAAAATGCATGCCTGTGGGCACGATGGGCATACGACGATGTTATTAGGGGCGGCTAAGTATCTTTCCGAAAACCCTGAGTTTTCGGGCAAAGTGGCCTTTATTTTCCAACCAGCTGAGGAAAATGCAGGCGGTGGCGAAGTGATGTGTCAAGAGGGCTTATTTGAACAATTTCCTTGTGAGAGTGTTTATGGTATGCACAATTGGCCTGGCTTGGCAGTTGGGGAATTTGCCGTGCATGAAAAAGAGGTGATGGCTTCAACGGATTCATTTGATATTTATATCACGGGCAAGGGTGCACATGCGGCAATGCCGAATTTGGGTGTTGACCCTGTGGTTGTCGGTGCACAGTTGATTTCGGGCTTACAAACGATTGTCAGTCGTCACGTTGCTCCAATGGATACAGCGGTTGTTAGTGTCACTAAAATCAATACGGGCAGTGCGTATAACATTATTCCTGAAAAGGCTGTTTTATCGGGGACAATTCGCTCGTTCTCAGAAACGGTAAGACAACAATTGCAAACACAAATTAAACAGCAAACCGAATATGTTTGCAAAGCCTTTGGGGCAACTGGTGAAGTGAAATTTCATGACGCCTATCCTGCGACGATTAACCATCCACCGTATGCAAAAATCTGTGCCGAAGTTGCCACTGATTTAGTGGGTGAAGATTGCGTTCATTTAGATTTACAACCGAGCATGGGTGCTGAGGATTTCTCTTATATGTTATTAGAAAAACCTGGGGCATATATTTGGCTAGGCAATGGTGAAGATAGCCACAGTTTGCATCACCCGAAATATGACTTTAATGATGACGCTGCCGTATTGGGTGCCAGTTATTGGGTCGCGTTAGTGCAGCGTTTGTTGTCTTAAGCGATAGTTAAGCCTTGAAAATATCAAGTCTTTGCGAGGCGCGATAGCGACGTGGCAATCCCCAACTACCCTGCAAAGTAGTGGGAGACCGCCACGCTCGTTCCTCGCTCGCGGTGACGGCGTGGTTGTCGCAGTTGTGCCAATGATTAATTTATTCCGTTATACCTAGGCGATTACGACAAGGGTTTTTATGGTAGAATAAGCAACCTTTAAATTTTGCTGATTCGTATTCCCATGAAAAGTAAGTTGTCGCCTTTGTCGCCGAGTAGGACGAGATTTTCTTATTTACTTCCTGTACTGATGATTGTTTTGTCGCTGGTAGCGATTTTTTCCACGACGATTTCACAGACGGTTCAAGAACAGTTGCTTCTGGGACTTCCCTTTATTTTATGGTTTTGGTTGGCGATAACGATATTTTTAGTTGTCGTGATGGTTGTGACAGCGTGGATTTTGATACGTGATGCTAATTATCACAAGGACTCAGAGTAGAGGTTGATAATGAACCATCAAATATTACTGTATCTTCTCTTAGCTTGCTACTTGGGTTTTTTATGTTTCTTTTCGCTGTATTCAGCAAAAGTCGGCAAAGGCAATAATAAAGACTATTTATTTGGCAATGGCTTTGGCTTTTTCCTTTCCTTTTTAGGTATTTCAGCAAGCTTATTCAGTACTTTTACCTTACAAGGTATGCCCGCTTTTTTCCGTAATCACGGTATCGCTTCGTGGGTGTTTTTAGGGGTGACGGATGTTGCGTTGGCAGGTTTGTTAGTTTTCTTTGGCTTGCGAATGCGACAATTCGTCCGCAAGTTCGTGGGGGAAAATGCCAAGCAATCCGCAGGTCTAGCCGCTTCATCACATCATGCACCTAAAAACCTAACCGAGTGGCTTAAACAAAGCGGCCTGCCGAAATTCAGTATTTGGTTTTTTGTCATCGCTGTCACGCTATTTATGATTCCCTATATCACCATTCAGATAAAGGGTGCTGCGATATTATTGCAATCGGCCATTCCTTTGGGAGAAACGCATCTGTTTTGGTCAGTGCTGATGGTTGGTTTGATGCTGGGTTATTCTTGGTTTGGCGGCATTCGTGCCATTTTTATTACGGATGCTGTACAAGGCGTGATTTTATTGGTCACCGTTTGGCTTATCGCCTTTTTTGCGATTCAGGCTCCAGGTGGTATGGTGAATTTGTTTGCCGAGGTTGCAAAAATACAACCTGAGTTATTGTCAGCACCAGGCCCCAAAGGCTTGTTGAATTGGCAATTTTTATTGGTTGGTTTTATTTCGATTGTGCTGATGCCGTATGTACAACCACAACTCGTCACTCGCATTTTGGTCACTAAAAATGACAAGACTTTTGCTCTATCATCCGTTGCTTTGGGGTTGTTTGCGATTTTGGTGATTTTGCCCACTTTATTTATTGGCTTGCGTAGTGTGGCTTTATCGGGAGACGGGAATTTTTTGCTGAATTTAATTCGCCATGATGCACCGCCGTTTTTCTATGCTTTATTTATTGTTGGGGTGTTGGCAGCGGCGATGTCAACGGCAGACAGTCAACTGTTGGCTATTGGCACGGAGTGGAGTTCTGCTTTGATTGATAAGGATATTCAGCACCATAAAACCTCTCGTTTCCTCGTCAAAGGCATTGGCACCAGTGTGGCTCTGATTGCTTTAGTTTTGGCACAGTTATCTTTTAAATCACTGATATTGTTTTCTATCAATTCATTTATTGGCACGTCTTTATTATTGCCGATTATTTTGGCATCAATTATTCAATCTCAAGTATGGCGACGCATATTAATAAGTATTTCAGTGGTGAACGTGCTGATATTTGTTCCTGTGATATTGGGCTTTTTACCGAGAGTATTGATGGAGATAAGAATAGAGCTGTGGTTGTATTTGGTTTCGGGCGTGTTAATGAGTTTGGCCTATTATCAGCATAGCAAACGCTCAATTAAGGAAAGTTATAGTGAGGTCAATTAATTTTGGGTACAAGGCACATTGTCGAAGACAGTATAACGAATACGGCGAGACGATGTAACGCTGTACCAAGAATTAATTGACCTTGCTATAAATAAAAATTAGCATTTAGTACCGTCATTCTGTGAAATTAGATGTAGATAAAAGTGCCAAAGGGGCTTAAGACAATTAAATTAAAATTAAAACGACAATTAAAAGAAATATGACAAATACAAAAGAACAAGAGCTTAAACAGCAAGGAAAGCTTGAACGCCTGACCAACAAAACCTTTAAATTTGATCAACGAGTCGGCGAGGGTTGGTTCTCAGCGGTGTATTTTCTCAAAACGGCTCAAATTGCCGCCAAGCATCTGCCCAATCATCGCGTTACTATGCAGTTTTTTCAAAAAAAACAGGCGGTGCTTTGTGGTATTGACGAGGCGGTGGCTTTATTGCATTGCTTTGCTAAAGAGCCTGAAAGCTTGAACATTAGTGCTTTGCACGATGGGGATTTTATCGAGCCTTATGAAACGGTACTAACAATTGAAGGCGAGTACGATAAATTTGGCTATTTAGAAGGCGTTATTGACGGGATTTTGGCGAGGCGAACCTCAGTAGCCACCAATGTTTACAATATCGTGCAAGCGGCAAATAATAAACATGTGATTTTTATGGGGGATAGAGATGATCACTTCTCCCAGCAGGCAGGTGATGGCTATTCTGCTTTTATTGGTGGTTCTTCCGCACAAGCGACTTACGCCATGAATGAGTGGTGGGGGAAAAAGGGTATGGGAACTATGCCGCATGCCCTAATTCAGCTCTTTGGTGGCGACTTGCTAGCGGCTTGTCGAGCTTACCAGTCAGAGTTTCCTAATGACAATCTTGTGGCACTTGTGGACTATCACAACAATGTCATTGCCGACTCGTTATTGGTCGCTAGGGAATTTGGCAAAGATTTATACGGCGTGCGCGTGGATACCTCGCAAAATATGATTGACCAGTACTTTTTGGATAATCCGCAAGAGTTAGGTGCATTTGACCCCAGAGGCGTGAATAAGCGTTTGATTCAGGTGTTGCGAGAGGCTTTGGACAAGCAGGGTTTTGAGCATGTGAAAATCATCGTGAGTGGTGGTTTTGATGTCGAAAAAATTTGTGATTTTGAAAAGCACGATACACCGGTTGATGCTTATGGTGTCGGTTCGTCGTTGCTTAAGGTCAATATTGGTTTTACAGGTGACTGTGTTAAATTAAATGACAAACCAGAATCAAAATCAGGGCGTGCGTATTTACCTAACCCGCGATTACAAACAGTTAACTACCCACTATAGGAAAGTCACTTAATTCCTGTTACCGCGTATATCGCCTCGCGTAACAATTTTTAAGTTTATATATAATTAGGAAAAATAATGAATAAAGTAGAAAATTGGGATATTGCAAACTACGCAGATTATTTGGTCTCTTGGCTGGAGCAGCAGCGTCGTGAATTTTATGCTGCCGATGGCTATACTGTTGGTATTAGCGGCGGCATTGACTCGGCGGTTGTGACTTTTTTATTGGCACGTTGTGGCGTGCCTGTGCAGGGAATTGCACTGCCAGGACCGACCACGCCAGATACTGAAATTGCAGCGGCTCAGTTGGTTGCTGATGCGGTGGATTGTCCTCTAATTGTTGCTCCAATTACGCCTGCCTATGAAGCTTTTATGGGCAGCATGCAAGGACTTTTTAACGATGCAGCTGAACGCCAAAACGTTATTGCAGGTAATGTTCAAGCTCGACTACGCATGATTTCACTTTATGCACATGCTCAAAGCCATAACCACGTTGTGGTTGGTACTGATAACGCCGCTGAATGGCATATGGGATATTTCACTAAATTTGGTGATGGCGGTGTAGATATTCTACCTTTAGTGCATTTGAATAAATCTCAAGTTTACGCGTTAGCAAAATATCTGGGTGTCCCTAAAGCGATTATCGATAAAGCACCCAGTGCAGGATTGTGGGCAGGACAAACGGATGAAGACGAAATGGGTGTTAGCTATGCTGAAATTGATGCCTATCTTCGTGGTGAAACGGTCAGTAATAAGGCGTTAGAACGCATCGCCTTTTGGCACAATCGTTCGCATCATAAACGAGAGTTGGCGGCTGTGCCTCTTGCGCCAGAAGAGAAGTCATAAAGACATATAAATAAAAAACCGCTTGGCGACGTTAAAATGCGTTGCCAAGCGGTTTTTTATGCGTTTATTTTTTTAAGCTATTTCATTATCTTGAGAGGTAAGATAAGTAACGATTCTCTAATGCTTTGAAGACTAAAACGATACCCGCAGTAATTACTAAATAAATTAATGCAGCAGCGATGAATGGTACGTAAGGGTCGTAATATTCGTTGCGTAATTGTTTGGCAACACCAGTTAGGTCGACAATAGAAATCCATGACAAAACAGCAGAGCCGTGAAGCATGTAGATAACTTCGTTGCCGTAAGCTGGCAAAGAGCGACGGAAAGCACTTGGTAGAATAATTCGACGTAGCATTTTTGCATTGCTCATGCCGACGGCTTTAGCGGCTTCTATTTCTCCGCTAGGTGTGTTGGCAATGCCTCCGCGTAAAATTTCACAGGTATAGGCGGCAGTATTCAAACTCATTACAATGATTGCCCACGGCCATGAAGGACGAATAATATTCCACCAAATGGTGTCTTGAATGCCTTCTAAGCTACCAAAAAATAATCCAAAGCCATAGTAAAAAATATACAGCTGTATCAGCATTGGTGTGCCGCGGAAAATGTAGCTAAAAGTTTCTGCCGGCCACTTTAACCAAGGATTTTTAGAGCTAGACATAACCGCTGTAAAAATAGCAATGACCAAGCCGATAACCAAAGATAAGGCAACCATCCACAAAGTCGTGAATGTCCCTGCTAGGAGTTTTTCGTAATTGTCAGTAATGATAGACCAATTCATAATTTATTTATCCTATTTTATTCGTGTAACTGGCGAGTAAAGCCAATACTGTACCGTCGTTCTAGGTAACGGAAAATAAACACTGAAACACTAGTAAATAGTAAAAAGACAGCTCCTGCAAACAAGAAGAAAGTAAACTGATGCCCTGTGGATTTTGCGGCACTAAATGCGATGTTGACTATATCTTGTAGTGAAATAAGTGAAACTAAAGCGGTGGCTTTTAGCATAACTAGCCAGTTATTACTGACGCCTGGCAAGGCGTGTCTTACCATTTGTGGTAGCGTAATGCGGAAAAAGATACGACGCTTAGTTAAACCGTAAGCGTTAGCGGCTTCTATTTGTCCAGAAGGCACTGCCAAAATGGCACCGCGTAGGGTTTCCGCCATGTAGGCAGCATAAATAATGCCGATAACAATTGCACCAGACCAGAAAGGACTAAAATCAAAAGGCTCGACGTCGACACCGCGAGCGTCTGCCCAGGCAAAAAGCCAGTCATTCAGCAACTGTTGACCACCATAGAAAATGAGTAGCAAAAGTACCAGTTCTGGGATGCCTCGAATAATTGTTGTATAGCTTGTGCCGATAGTTCTTAGTACAGCCAGTCTAGATAACCTAAACAAAGCAATGATCATGCCGAGTACAAGGGAAATCAACAGGGCAACCACGCCAACGCCAAGGGTAAGCGCTGCCCCTTTAGTCAGTACGGGCAGCCAGTCAAGAATTAAATTGATACTATTCAAAATTTAGCCATAAAAAATAATTAAAAAAGCGGGTAGTGAAAACATCCATAGGAGTACACTTGCCCGCTAACAATAGGTTTTACTGGTAATTACTCACCATATACGTCAATGTCAAAGTACTTGTCATTAACTTCTTTGTATTTGCCATTTTTTCTGATTGCTTTGATAGCAGCGTTAAAGGCATTTTTTAACTTGTCGCTATTTTGGCGAATACCGATAGCGATACCTTCACCGTAATACTTTTCATCAACCAAGTCTGGTCCAAAGAATTCGAAGTCCTTACCTTCTTCTTTTTTCAAGAAACCATCTTGTAAAACTAAAGATTCAGCAGCAACAACATCGATACGGTTAGATTTTAGTACTTGAAGTGCGTCATCATTACTTGGGAACGTTTGGATAATAGCAACATCACCGAATAAATCTTTCATGTGTTTTGCAAAAGTTGTAGAAACTTGCACACCGATTGTTTTACCTTTCATGCCTTCCTTAGAAAACTCGATGCCGCTACCTTTTTTGCGGATAGTTTTTACTGGGATACGGTAGTATCTATCGGTGAAATCAATGCTCTTTTTACGCTCAGGTGTGGCACTCATCGAAGCGATAATCGCGTCAATTTTACGACCTTTTAGTGCTGGAATCATGCCGTCCCAATCCGTTTTAACCATTTTACACTTACGGTTCATTTCCGCACATAATGCTTTGGCAATATCAACGTCAAAGCCGATAACTTCACCGTCATCTCTTGTCTCTGAGAATGGAGGGTAAGCACCTTCGATACCAATTTTTAAGGTTTTTTCTGCCATTGCAGCAAAAGATAGTGTCATTGCTGAAGCAAGTAAAATTTTAGCAGTTTTATTCATTGTTGAATCTCCTATAAACTAATTATATATAAACTTTAATCACAAGCTATTATAATAAGGTATTTCGAAAAAACAATATAAAAGATAACTTTTGTTTATGTCGAAAAAGTTATCTTTTTGTAATTTCGATGGTTTTATTCTACGCTTGTGATGCGTTTACTCTTCTTTCAAAAAGCCCATATTGATATAATCCTGAGCATCGACAGCCGCGATGGCAGCCATATTGATAATGCGTCTTACCGTTGCACTGCGAGACAGTACATGAATAGGTTTTTCTAATCCCATCATGATAGGGCCAACGGTGACGCCGTCAGTGGCAACAACTTTCATCAAGTTAAAGCCAATGTTGGCAGAATCAATATTCGGCATGATTAGAATATTGGCGTGACCATCAAGCTCACTGTCAGGGAATAGGTCGTTGCGAACGCGGTTAGAAAGTGCGGCATCTGCCTGCATTTCTCCTTCAACCATAAGGTCTGGATACTTTTCTTTTAAAATTCTGCGTGCCTCTGCCATTTTGCTAGGGTTTTCGCCAGTTTTACTGCCGAAATTTGAATGGGATAGCATAGCGATTTTTGGCACAATACCAAATTTTTGTACATTCAATACGCAAAGTTCCGCGATATTGACAATGTCTTCAACACTTGGGTTCTCACAAATATTTGTGTCGGCGACAAAAACAGTTCCCTTAGAAGTGATTAGCATGTTCATTGTGGCAGCGTTAACAACACCTTTTCTCGGTGCGACTGCATGACACAAACTATCGTAATGTCCGTTAAAGCGACCAATTGTTCCACATATCATGGTGTCTGCAACACCTAGGTCAACCAGTGTTGCACCTAAAATAGTGAGTCGCGAATTAATGTGTACGCGTGCGGTGTGTGGGTCAATGCCTTTACGGCAGGATTTTTCGTAATAATGTTGAACGCACTCATTATAATAAGGGTTATTTTGTTGATCGATAAGTTCAAAATCCTTGCCAATCACCAAATTAATGCCCATTTTGTCGATTTTTTCTTGAACGCGTTTGGGGCGACCAATAAGGACTGGTTTTCCGATACTTTCTTCGACAATCGCTTTAGTGGCAAAAAGGATGCGTTCTTCTTCACCCTCGGTAAAGAGGATACGTTTTTGATTTTGCTGTGCTGCCTCGAAAACAGGACGCATCGTCATGCCCGATTTATCAATGAGGCTTTCTAATTCGTGCAGGTAGGCCTCAATGTCCTCAATAGGGCGAGTGGCAACGCCTGATTCCATAGCAGCTTGTGCAACGGCACTTGGAATGACGGTAATTAAACGAGGGTCAAAAGGCGTTGGGATAATGTAGTCACTGCCAAACTGTAATTTTTTTCCATAAGCTAAACGAACTTCTTCGCCAACGGGTGCTTGAGCGAGTTTGGCTAAAGCCCTAACACAGGCTAATTTCATTGCTTCATTGATTTCTGTTGCACCAACGTCCAAAGCACCACGGAATAAATAAGGGAAGCACAAGACATTGTTAACTTGGTTTGGGAAATCAGAGCGTCCAGTGGCGACCATGACGTCAGGTCTGGCGGCTTTTGCCTCATCGGGCATGATTTCAGGTGTTGGGTTAGCAAGTGCCAAAATCAAAGGATGTGCAGCCATTGAACGTACCATGTCTTGATCGACAACACCTGCTTGTGAAACGCCTAAAAAGACATCGGCGTTGTGCATCGCGTCAGCCAACGTTCTGTGTTCGGTTTCAACGGCGTAGTCTTTTTTGCGTCCACGGTCAGCACCTTCGCGTCCTTTGTAGATAACGCCACGGCTATCACAGACGATAATGTTTTCTTTTAAAACACCGAGCGAAACAAATAAATCTAAGCAAGCCATACCTGCTGCACCAGCACCTGAAGCGACGACTTTTACCTCGTGAACTTCTTTGCCTTGAATAGACAGTGCATTGAGTAGAGCGGCTGTGGCGATGATTGCCGTACCGTGTTGGTCGTCGTGGAAGACAGGTATACCCATGCGTTCTTTGAGTTTCTTCTCAATTTCAAAACACTCAGGGGCTTTGATGTCTTCTAGGTTGATACCGCCAAATGTAGGCTCTAAACTGGCAACGATGTCGACAAATTTATCAGGATCTAGTTCGTCGATTTCAATGTCGAAAACATCGACATCTGCAAATTTTTTAAATAAAACGCCTTTACCTTCCATAACGGGTTTTGAGGCAAGTGGACCAATGTCGCCCAGTCCCAACACGGCAGTACCGTTGGTGATGACGGCAACTAAGTTTTGTTTGGCGGTGACGTTGCCTGCTTCGTACTTGTCTTCTACGATGGCTTCGCAAGCGTAGGCAACGCCAGGCGAATAAGCTAGGGCTAAATCACGTTGGTTAGACATGGATTTTGTTGGAATAACTGAGATTTTCCCAGGTTTTGGTAAACGATGGTATTTTAGGGCTTGTTCTTTGAAGTTATTAGACATTTGTATTCTCTTTACTTATGACGCGTGGAAAAGACGGGGATTATAACAAAAACGACACTTGTTTTCATGCTTTTTCATAAACCTCAAAAGCCAGTTCATAGGCGTTTTTTTCATCGATACCGTGCTTTTCAGTGCTGACGAGTTGCCAGTTTTTCCACTCGATTTCGGGCAAAAAAGTATCGCCGTCGATATCGGCGAGTACGCGGTTGAGGTAAATTTTGTCAACGATGGACAGGGCTTGCTCAAAAATGGTTGCTCCGCCAATAATAAAAATTTCTTCGGCATTGGTGTTGTTTTTCGCATGCTCAATGGCAGCTTCTAGTGAATCAACCACCACGGCATCGGGGCAGCGGTATTCGGGGTTGCGTGTAATAACGATATTTAAGCGATTGGGTAAGGCAAATCCAATGGATTCGTACGTTTTCCGCCCCATAAGAATTGGTGACCCTGTGGTCACTTTTTTAAAATAAGCTAAATCTTTGGGCAAGTGCCAAGGTAAATCATTGTTTTTGCCAATGACGTTGTTACTTGAAGCGGCGACAATGAGTGCTGTTTTCATGGGAATATACTCGTTGGTTGACTGTAAATGCTTAGTATAGCGATGCGATAGTTAATGTAAAGCCAGTGAGATTAGTCAAAATATAAAGACTTTATCATTATTACGGCTTTAAATAGCTCATGCACTGGTTTTTATTGACAGCGTAAAAATTATAGTTAGTATGGGAATTTCACCCTGAATTATAGGCTCATCTAATGACGCAATCAAAAACTTTACAAGGCTATATCTTTCTCCTACTGACTGCTTTTTTGTGGGGGACGGCATTTGTCTTTCAAAAAAATGCAACGGATTACGTCAATGCGTTTGAGTTTAACTTTTTGCGTTTTACCATTGCGATTCCTGCTTTGTTGTTGCTGTTGTTTTTGCCCAAATCACTGTTTGTTCCCGATGAGGCTGATAGTGGCTTTCAACGCCGCGGTTTAAAACACTCCGCTTGGTTTGTCGGTGGCGGTGCAGGTGTTTTTATGTTTTTGGGGATTTCTCTGCAACAGTGGGGATTAACATATACCACTGCTGGAAAATCAGGTTTTCTCACAGGGGTTTATATCATTATTGTGCCAATTTTTGCTTTATTTGTTGGGCAGCGTTGTCGCTTAGAAGTTTGGGTTGGTGCCGTGTTAACCGTTTTGGGAATTTATTTTCTCGGTGGTGGCTTGGGAGAGTTAAAAGGCGGATTAAATCGTGGCGATGTGGTGACGTTGATTTGTGCTTTGGCTTGGGCGGCTCAAGTTTTGTGGCTGGGGATTTTTGCTCGTTATGCCAATGTGTTGCATATTGCGGTGATACAAATGTTGGTTGTCGCTGGATTGAGCGGCTTGGTGATGTTGGTGATTAGTTTTTCTACAGAGAGAGCTTTGCCTTCGTGGGAGACTTTATGGTTAATCCGTTACGATGTCTTGTATACGGGTGTGATTTCAGCCGCTGTGGCATTTACACTACAAATCTTTGGTCAACGCTATGTGCCAGCGACCAATGCGGCACTTATCATGAGTGCTGAAGCGGTTTTCGCCTTATTGGCTGGTGTTATTTTCCTAGATGAAACTGTAACGCTATTTTCTCTCTTGGGCTGTTTGTTAATTCTAGCTGGTATTATGCTGGCACAGCTCCAAGGTCGTGTTTTTAAGTCGTAGAACGGTAGCTGTCATCTCAGAATGACGGTACTAAATAGTGAAATTTCAGGAAATCTGACTTGTTTTACGAACAAATACGATATAAACTTTTTGCGTTGGCTATGTCCTTGTTGGAGAATACACCACACTCATGCCATCATGGCGATGGGGTTTGGGATATTTTTTATCGCTTTCATTTGCCGTGATAAACCCCTCGTTTGAGCTAGAGCTACACACTTAGTTAATAAGTTTATCAATACTTTTGTCAGAGAGTGGATAACTGTTGCCAGCATAAGTAAAACGGCGTTGTTGCAGTTGCGTACGCAAAATATCACGCAATACCACTTGTTCATACTTGTCATCTCGCTGTGCAAGTGCCTTCTATGACGATAGAGAGCCCATCCCAAACTGTGGAAACAAGGCTAGTGTAGGGAGCAGGATATTATTCTTGGAGTTGCCTTACTCATCGTAAACTACCATTGTCGTATTTAAACTTAAATTAGAAAGAGTCTGTATAAATTTTCTCATAACTTCTTTACGATCATGCTCATCAAAAGGAAATCCATCAGACAATTGTAGTAGCATATCTTTCCATGGTTCTTCTCTTAAAATTTGGGAAAATTTTTGTGAATTAAACTTACATTCACTAGCAAGTAATACGCCAAATAGTTGTGCAAAATTTGGGCTATGATGTCTGCCAGAGGAGGAAAATTCATTAAGTCCTAAAAAACTAGCTATATCATTAGCATCTGAATTTCCCTTTAATATTTTACTAGCATTATCAGGACGTATAACATATAAACAAATAGCGATAAGTTCCTCAATATCAAGGTTGCCACTATTTAACACTTCATAAACAATAAAGTGTCTTATTAATGTCTCAACCTCTCTCAATGAGATATTACTATTTTCAATGCATTGATACACTAACTCTTTTCTATAATTATTACGTTCATTTAAAACTGTATTTTTTAACTTATCACTTTTCCTAACTAAATTTTTAAAATGTTCAACTGATACTAAACTGTTTTGTGTTTTTATAGGCAATTCAATTTGATACATCAAAAACTTATCTAAATAATTTTGTGCATTAATAGCACTACCATAACAATGATTAACTGAGGCTTTTAATTGTTTCATATTAGTAACTAAAACAAACTGTACATTATTAATATTAAAAGTATGTTTAATTACTTCTAGCAGTTTAATCGCAAAGTTTGGGCGACAGCGGTCTAATTCATCAATAAAAATTACTAGTGGTTTTTTTTGTGTAAGGGAGCTTATTATTTCTTGTAAAGTTTCTAGGTTTTTCTCTGCTTCAATGTGATCTTTAAGTAATATATCAACAGTGGCATTGAGTGCTTTTTCTGTGCCTTCTTGTATGGCTTTTTCGTACTCATCAGTAATACTCTCCGTATCTTGTTTTAGAATGTGAGAAGTTAGTGCTTTACCTGATATCTTTAAGCCTGAACGCATAATAGCAGAAAATTTATTTCTTAATTCTATTCGTTTCTTTTCGGGCTGTAGTTTAATAAGTTCAGCAATGATTGTTAACAGTGGTTCATTAATGTGGTCTGCCTTAAAAGCGTCAATATAGATAAGCTGATGACTTTCTTTTTGCTCAAAAAGGTTTATCAATTTATAACAAAATTCTGTTTTTCCTGTTCCCCAGTCACCATCAATAACAAGCGGAGATATATCAATATTTGATGTTAGTAATGTGATGATCTTTTCAGCAATGGGCTTCCGTTGGAATTCATCTCGGTCATTAAAAGCAAATTTATGCATACTCATTATATATAGTCCTCTATTTTTACTCTTACTTTCTTATTCAACAATTACTGGGATAATAATTGTTTCTTGCTGTTTATATTGCTCACACATTAAAGATACTTTTATTTCATAAGTTCCTTTCTGAAAAGCACAAATTAAAATATCTTCATCAATCGTTTGGCTTAATGTATGAAGCAAACTGTCTGTCTCTATCACAATACAATTATTATTTTTTATGTAAGCTTTTCTAGACATTGTTAATTTATATGTTCTGGCAAGTTTTTCATCTATATTAGAGTTAAATCCAAAGCCTAACAATCTATTTAACTTTAATATAGATGGATTTTTTATTTTACTTTCTCCATATTTTCTTGCTGCCATTATTATAGGGTTAGGTGGCAGAAGTTCTTTTGGTAGTTCTATTTTTGGTTTATCATCTTCTCGAAATACCATAATATCATCAGGAAATTCAACTGAAATAAAGATATCTTTTGCTTTGCTTTTCCCTTTATTATAAATCTTGAAGTTTATAGGAATAGGAAAGTCATTTATTATTTTAAATTTTGTAAGCAAACTATTAAAATGGCTTATTTCTTCTTTGCTTGGTAAGTTGGCATTATAACTTTCTATCTCTTCATCTGTAATAAATTCTAATAAATGCTCAGGAATATCTTGTTTTATAATCTTTGTTGGTGTTTCTTGTATTAAACCTTCAATATTGTCAGGGTACTTGATTATTAACTGTTCATCATTGTTAACTTTCAAACCTAATTTAGGTAAATTGTCTAAATTTTCAATATGTTTTAATTTTTCTTTTAGCTCATTATTTTCTTTGCTTAATCTGGCTAATTCATTTGTTATGTCTGCTGAAATAGCTTGATTACCACGAATCCAACCTGTTTGAGGGTTGTTGGTAAAAGATTTAAATAAAGCAATTGGTACTTTAGAAATTAAATCATCATCATTGACCCAAAATTGACACATCCTGGTTTGTGCTTTTTCAATAAATTTATTTAATTTTTGCTGAAATTGAGTATCTGTTTCTCTTTCGTCATCTGTTAGTGGTACATCTCTATCTCTTATAAAAGCAAGTACAGGAATATTTTTAGAAATAGCATAGTCATATTCTTGCTCTGTATAACTAACACCTGATTTTGGTTCAATACTGCCATAACGATGACCTATAATAACAACATAGTAGTCACTTTCATCAATGGTACGCTTAATTACACTCCATTGGTCTGCGTTTTCAGCACTGAACATTTCCATTCCGACAGGAAATTCATTCATTTCCATAATGCTTTCAATGACTTTTTTTCTTGTATCTATAAGATCTACATAAGTAGAGCTAACAAAAATTTGATGTTTTTTATTTTCCATTGTTTGTTCTACCTGTTTACACCTTGATCCTAACTCCCCGCTTAGCAAAACCTATATTAAGGCTTTTTTCTCTTGCTTGAGGCGAGCTATTTGTTGCTTTAAATTGTCGATTTGTTTATCGGCAGTGGTTAGTGCCGTAGCTATGGTTTGTTGTTCTTCAAGTGGTGGCACTTGTGTTGTCAATTTTAATAACTATTTTAATGATATTTCTTTTTGTCCTGTTCCATTTGATATGCAATCTACAATGTATCTAAAATATCGTGTTGTCATAATATAGTAAATGGATAGTAAATTATTCTTTCTTGTATTGCTAAATACCCACTCGGTTCACAAGAAATAACAGCTTTGTTTGTTACCTTAACAAAATTCCTGAAATCTGTATATCCTAGCTCTTTTGATAAGGGACAAGCACACTAAAACTCATTACCGTTCTCATCAATCTATTTTAACGCTTCAAAATTTAAATGTTCTACTTGTACCATATTATTTGTCATAACCCAACTCCTGCAAATAGCCTTGCATTTGTTTTTCTAGATTTTGTAATTCTACTTGTAATTCAAACTGTGCTTCTGCCAAAATAGTGCGGATTAAAGAGCCAATTTTACTTTAAAAGAACTTGGTTTAAAAGTTGAATACAAACGGTTAAATATCGATTTTAATTAATGAGAGCTAGAAAATATGGAGGCGAGTCCCGGAGTCGAACCGAGGTAAACGAATTTGCAATCCGGTGCATGGCCACTCTGCCAACTCGCCGAGTGAATAAGTAAGTAGAAATTGGAGCGGGAAACGAGATTCGAACTCGCGACCCCAACCTTGGCAAGGTTGTGCTCTACCACTGAGCTATTCCCGCAAAATAACGGTACTTACTTTTTATCGTGAAACTTTTTGAATCTGGAGCGGGAAACGAGATTCGAACTCGCGACCCCAACCTTGGCAAGGTTGTGCTCTACCACTGAGCTATTCCCGCATAGGCGACATATTATAGCGAAAAAATTTTACTTGAAAAGCCTTTTTTGAGGTTTTTATTTATCTTATTGCAAATGCTCATAAAATTAATCTTGCTTGATGTCTTTTCTTGTCTATTTTGCCTGATTGTTTTGGGTTTACTGTTCAATTTGCCAAAAGTTTTTTTCGTCTTTGATGCTTTGGCTTTCTTGGCGTTTGATGGTTTTACCTTGTAAGTCGTAAAAAATAGCGGGGATGTGTTGTTCATTGGCAACTTTCAAACCTTCTTGACTGCCTAAGCACAATAATGCGGTAGACCAAGCATCTGCATGCGTTGCATTATCAAGCATGACGGTGACGGCGACGCTATCGTGTGTGACGGGTTTTCCTGTCCTTGGGTCTAAAATATGGCTGTATTTTTTGCCTTTGTCATCAAAATAGTGGCGATAAGTTCCAGAGGTCATTATCGCTGTTGGGCGTTTGCCTGTTAGTGTGATGACTTCGCTAACTTTTTGGCTATTTGGAATGGGTCTTTCGATGCCGACTCGCCACTTTTTCTGGTTGGGTTTTTCACCTGAAACGAGCATTTCACCGCCAATCTCGACTAAAAAGTTATTGATTTTGTGTTGTTTTAAAATATCGGCAATCTTGGCGACGGCGTAGCCTTGGCCAATGGCGGACAGGTCAACGGTGAGTTGTTTGTGAGTTTTTGTGATGCCATTTTTGTCTCGTTTGAGCTTGTCAAAGCCAATGGCTTGTTTCACTTGATTAATTTGTGTTTGGTTTGGGATTTGTAATTTGTCATCGCTAAAGCCCCAGATTTGGAAAAGCGGTTTGATGGTTGGGTCATAGCAATGCTTTGACGCTTTATAAACGGTGTTGGATATTTTGAGCAAGTCTAAGATTTCTTTGTCCAAGGGAATCGCCTGGTCGACAACTTTTTTTTGGTTAAATTGTTCAATGAGCGAGTCATCGCGATAATTTGACATAACTTTATCAATGCGAGCAAGTTCTTGATCAATGCTTTGTTTGAGCATGATATTGCTTTCCGTGCTTTTGGTACCGTCATTCTGGTTGCTCTGCCAAAACTTCACGGAGTAGGTTGTGCCTTGGGCGTAACCAGTTAGGGTTTGTACCTCAGGTGAGTGCTCGCAAGCCAGTAAAAACAAGCAGGAAAAAAGCGTAAATAGTGTGTGTCTCATGATAAAATATGCCTTTAATAATTGACAAATAAATACAGCATCATGATTTTATCAAAGTTTGGCGAAAAATTTACGCAAAAAAGTGGGATTTTACAACTCATGGACGATTTGGGACAGGCGCTTAATAGTGATAAACCCGTGAATATGTTAGGTGGGGGAAACCCTGCGGTTATTCCTGAAGCGAATGAGCTTTTCCAAAAATCTTTTAATGCCATGGGTAGTGAATTTATCAGCAGTGCGGGTAATTATTCGACGCCACAAGGCGACAAGGCTTTTCTTGAGGCGTTAGCCGATTTCTTAAACCGCCACTACGACTGGGGCGTGAGTGCGAAAAATATTGCCTTAACCAATGGTTCACAAAATGCGTTTTTCTATTTGTTTAATTTGTTTTCTGGCGACTATGCCGACGGCAGTTCGAAAAAAATACTGTTGCCACTCGCACCTGAATACGTAGGTTATGCCGATGTGCATACGCAAGGCTCGCATTTTGTTGCCACAAAACCCTTGATTGACGAAGTCAACTATCAAACGCAAAGTGGCGAAATGCTCGATGGATTTTATAAATATCGCGTGGATTTCGAACATTTGGAAATTGGCGACGACATCGGGGCGATTTGTTGCTCGCGTCCGACAAACCCAACGGGCAATGTACTGACCGACGAAGAGATGCAAAAACTCGCGGATTTGGCGGCTGAAAAAGGTATTCCGTTAATTGTCGATAATGCTTATGGCATGCCGTTTCCTAATATTTTATTTAGTGAAGCAACGCTGACTTGGAATCCCAATATGATTATGTGTTTGAGTTTGTCAAAAATTGGTTTGCCAGGACTGCGCACGGGGATTATTGTGGCTGATGAGCCAGTGATTAACGCGGTCTCAGCCCTGAATGCGATTGTCAATTTATCGCCAACGCGTTTTGGGGCGGCGGTGACGACATCACTATTAAATGACGATTCGTTGAAAAATTTAGCTGACAATCATATTCGTCCGTTTTATCGCCAGCAGGTTGATTATGCGATTAGCTTGTTGAAGCAACATTTGGCCGATACACCGATGAAAATACATCAGCCAGAAGGCGCGATTTTCTTGTGGCTGTGGTTCCCTGATTTACCCATAACGACGGCGGAACTTTACCAACAGCTCAAAGAGGCAGGCACAATTATTTTACCAGGAGAGTATTTCTTCCCTGGTATCGATGACATAGAAAATTACCAGCATGCCCATGAGTGCATTCGCATGAGCTACGCTCAAAGCAATGAAACGCTAGAGAAAGGCATTGCCCAAATCGGCGAGTTTGTCCGCAAAGCCTATGCGGAAGCTTAATTTAAAAGATAGTCCAGAATGACGGTACTAAACAGTAATAAATGAAGTAAGCATTAAGTATTAACTAAAACGAAAAGCTCATTAGTTGGTGTATACGGCGCACCCTGCTATATTACCGTCACCGCGAGCGAGGAACGAGCGTGGCGGTCTCCCACTACTTTGCATGGTCGTGGGATTACCACGTCGCTGTCGCCGCGTTCACAATGTCTGTGAATGTTAAATTTTAGTCAATACGTAATCAATATCCTTGTCACCACGTCCTGATAAATTCACCAGAATAGCTTGGTCACTAGACATGCCTTTGGCAATTTTCATCGCATAAGCGACAGCGTGAGAAGATTCTAGTGCAGGAATAATGCCCTCCATTCTCGATAAAGTTAAAAATGCGTCTAGGCACTCTTTATCGGTGGCACTTTCGTAAGTGGCTAGGCTCTCATCTTTTAAATACGAGTGCTGTGGCCCAACACCTGGATAATCAAGTCCTGAAGCAATGGAATGAACGGGGGCGGGGTTGCCTTCTTCATCTAATAGCACATAGCATTTGAAACCTTGGATTTCGCCTTTGACACCTTTGGTCATGGTGGCTGCGTGATTGGGTGTGTCCAAGCCTTCGCCAGCGGGTTCAACGCCAATTTTTTCTACGCTATCGTCATTCATAAATCCACTAAATAATCCCAGTGCATTAGAACCGCCGCCGATACAAGCAACAACCTTATCGGGTAAATTTCCTGTGGCTTGTAAAAATTGCTCGCGAGCTTCGTGTCCGATAACGGATTGGAAGTAGCCAACCATTTCTGGATAAGGTGCAGGACCAACGACAGAACCGATGGCGAATAAGCTGTTGTCTAAATCAGCTAAATAGGCTTCAAAAGCACTGTCTACCGCTTCTTTTAATGTGCCAGCGCCGCGAGAAACAGGCACGATTTTTGCTCCGAGAATTTTCATGCGGCTAACGTTGGGATGTTCTTTTTCAATATCGACAACGCCCATGTGTATCTCACAATCGATGCCCATTAAGGCAGCGGCAGTTGCCAAGGCAACGCCGTGCTGTCCAGCTCCCGTTTCGGCGACAACTTTGGTTTTGCCCAATTTTTTGGCGAGTAAGACTTCGCCCAAACAGTGATTGATTTTGTGAGCACCGGTGTGGTTTAAGTCTTCTCGTTTGAGATAGATTTGAGCACCGCCACAGTGTTCGCTGAGGCGTTGGGCGTGATAAATGGGACTGGGGCGACCGACAAAAGTCTCGCGTAGGCGTTTCATTTCGGCGATAAAATCTTCGTCTTTGATAATTTCGCGAAAGCCTGTTTCAATCGACTGTAAATGTTCTGCTAAAACGGGGTGTTGGATTTTTCCACCAAATTCACCGTAATTGCCCTCGGTGTTGGGTAAAGTGCTGCTGTGTAATCCGTAAACGTTTTGTTTTGTCATGGCTGTTTCCTGTGGTAAATTGTTTCTGTGTTCTAGTATGATGATGCATTTTAATGGGCTAAGAAACTTTGTCAAGAGCTTGTTTCGTGATTGGCGCTAGGTTGTTTGGAGAGAGTTTTTAAGAGAATGACTTTTCTCACAAACCTTGTGTCGGCATTTAATTTACGCCATTATAGAGTAAAATAACTTAGCTTTTGCTACAGCGTTATGTCGTTTCGCCGTATGCTTATACTGTCTTCGACGGCAAGCCTTGTATCAAAATTAGGTTTTTTTACTATTAGGAAGCTCTGCAAAACATAGAGAATGATAAATTAGGTTATTGATGATGAAAAAAACAGAAAATTCCAAGCTATCGGCACATGATTATTTAATCAATTTATTCTGTGAGAGTGAAAATGAAGCAGAAATTTCGCAGTTGCTCGAAGCATTGATGACTGAAAAAGAACAAAGAGAGTTACTCAATCGATTGAAAATTTTTGCCTATTTACAACAAGGCGTTTCGCAGCGTGAAATTAGTGCAAAATTGGGCGTTGGTATCGCAACAGTCTCCCGAGGTGCCAAGGCTTTTCGAGAATATCCCATTGAAACACTATTGCCAAATCTTTCTAAGATTATTTCACCATAATTAGAAGAAAATAGTACCGTCATTCTGTCAATTTTCTACCCCTGTCAGCTCGTCTTAATGATTGCCTAAATTTCTCTTTATATAGTTTTAAGCTATATTTGTTCATAAAAATAAAGTATGCGGCTATGTCAAATGTTCGGTGCTAAGATTGTTCCCATCATCTACTCATTGACTACAGACAGAGACAGGGAAAAATCATGTCAAATACTTTAAAAGACTTTGCATTTACGATTAAGCGACTTCGCTTTGATGAACATTATCAACCTTCGGATAATACGCGTATCACCACAAATTTTGCTAATTTGGCAAGAGGGGAAAGCAGACAAGAAAATTTGCGTAACGCTATTGCAATGATTAACAATAAGTTTAATTCACTAGCAAGCTGGGATAATCCTAAGGGCGATCGCTATTCTGTCGAGCTAGACATTGTTTCTGTTGAGATGGCGATTGAAGACAATGGTCCAGCTTTTCCATCTATTGAGATATTGCAAACTTACATTATCGATCACAAAACTAACCAACGTATCAAAGGCATTGTGGGGAACAATTTTTCCTCTTATGTGAGAGATTATGACTTTAGTGTTTTGCTATTGGAACACAATAAAAACCAAACTCAGTTTAGTATTCCAGAGGATTTTGGTGACTTGCACGGGAAAATTTTTAAGCATTTTATTCGCTCAGAAGCCTATCAAAATCACTTTGATAAACCGCCTGTGATTTGCTTGAGTGTTTCGGATAATAAAGTTTATCGCCGCACCGCTAATCAGCACCCTGTATTGGGCGTGGAATATTTGCCGAACGAGTCTTCATTGACCGAACAATATTTCAAAAAAATGGGCTTGCAGGTGCGTTACTTTATGCCAGCGAATAGTGTTGCACCTTTGGCATTTTACTTTGTGGGTGACTTGCTGAATGATTATACAAACCTTGAGTTGATTAGCACCTTGAGTACGATGGAAACTTTCCAAAAAATTTATCGCCCTGAAATTTATAATGCTAACGCTGTTGCAGGGGAAAGCTATCAGCCGAATTTGAAAAACCAAGACCATTCGTTAACGCAGATTGTCTACGACCGTGAAGAACGCAGCCGATTAGCGATTGAGCAAGGTAAATTTGCCGAAGACACTTTCATCAAACCTTACCAAGCCGTGCTGCAGCAGTGGGCTGGTAGTTTAGCTGCGTAGTCTGCATATAGTAAAATAAAGAAAACCAAATAACTAACAAAAACTAATTAACAAAAAATAATCATGACAATGAAAAAACTATTACCAACATCAACGGCAGGCAGTTTGCCGAAACCTTCTTGGCTTGCTGAGCCTGAAACCCTTTGGTCACCTTGGAAATTACAAGACGAAGTCTTAAAAGAAGGTAAACAAGATGCGCTGCGTGTAACATTGCACGACCAACAACTAGCAGGCATTGATATCGTCAGTGATGGCGAGCAAACACGACAGCACTTTGTGACAACCTTTATCGAGCATCTCAGCGGTGTTGATTTCGAGAATCGCAAAGTGGTTAAAATTCGCGATCGTTACGATGCCAGCGTACCCGTTGTCGTCGATGCGGTTTCTCGTCCGCATTCCGTGTTTGTCGAAGATGCAAAATTTTTGCGTCAGCAGACTAAACAACCCATTAAATGGGCGTTGCCAGGTCCGCTAACGATGGTGGATACGCTCTATGATGACCACTACCAAAGCCGTGAAAAATTGGCGTGGGAATTCGCCAAAATCTTGAACGAAGAGGCGAAAGAATTAGAAGCCGCTGGTGTCGATATTATCCAATTTGACGAGCCAGCCTTTAATGTGTTTTTTGATGAAGTTAACGATTGGGGTATTGCTGCACTTGAGCGTGCGATTGAAGGTTTGAAGTGCGAAACCGCCGTACATATTTGTTACGGTTATGGTATCAAAGCCAATACGGACTGGAAAAAAACGTTAGGGGAAGAATGGCGACAATACGAGGAAATTTTCCCAAAATTGCAGCAATCTAACATTGATATTATCTCTGTGGAAAGTCACAACTCTCACGTACCAGTGGACCTTATTGGGTTACTGAGAGGTAAAAAAATTATGTTGGGTGCGATTGATGTGGCAAGCACCACGGTGGAAACCCCAGAAGAAGTGGCTGAGACGCTAAGAAAAGCTTTGCCGTTTGTCGATGCGGATAAACTTTATCCATCAACGAACTGTGGCATGGCACCTTTAGCACGCGGCGTGGCAACAGCCAAGCTTAAAGCCCTCTGTGACGGTGCAGCTATCGTCCGAAGAGAGCTAGAACGTCAATAGTAAAATCAGACGTATAAGAAAAGTGATGCTAAAAAGCCTGTTAACAGTTTAAGTGTTAACAGGCTTTTTATCTATGAGGCAAATGTAGCTCAAGTCGTATTCATCTCTAGGAAGCTCTGCAAAACGTACAGCTCGAGGAAAAGACAAGCCATGAGATATTTTTCGGGTACCACAGTGACCGCTTGACATAACAATGAGTTAGGCAAGTGGCACAAGGAACGCATGACGCAGTATTTTGCCGAAATGTGGGTTTTGCGGAGTTTCCTCTATTTGTTATTGTATAGACGCATTGAATGCGTCTCTAGCAGAAGCGAGACAGATGCAATCTGTCTCTACGGCTATTTTTCACAAACTCAAATGTTAACAAAGTATTAAATGACAGCTGTCGCTGGGTTTCGCTAACGCTCTACGCCAGCCTACTGTTCTTGCCTGAACAACATAGTAAAATAAATCGATTTCGATACAAGACGTATCGTCGCGGACAGTATCCTTAATACGACCAGACGGTGCAGCACCGTAGTAATAATTAGGTGGGTTTGACTATAGCACAGAATGAACTGCCCCCCAAAAGTGTGTCCAACTTTTGGGGGCAGTTCAGAATGACGGTACCAAAACACAAAAAGCCCCAAGATAACTTGAGGCTTTTTATCAAAAGTATCAATCAAACAGTTTGATTAGAAACGATAGTTATACTGAACACTTAACATATTGGCATAACTTTTGTAATCAGCTGTACCATTTGTTTGGCTAGACACACAGTTTTTTGCTGTTTGTGGACTTGTTCCACCACACCAACCGTTAACATTCGCCTTAGCATCTTTAATATGGATATAGCTGTAAGCTAAGTTAATACTGCTATTTTCGTCGAAGTCATATTTTGCTCCCACTGATAACCAAATACGATCATTATCAGGTAGCGTGCTTAAACGATAATTGGCATTTCTGACTGGTGACTGGTCATAAGCAATACCAAAACGCAACTCTAGTGGCTTGCTGTATTGGTAAGCTGCACCAATACCCACTTTATAAGTATCACGCCAGTTTGGTTTTAGTGTCGTTTTTTTATAGCCTGCAATTAATTTACCACCAGAACCAGGAACATGAGGATGACTTGCAGAAGGTGCTTTGCGAGCAACATTACCCACTGCTTTAGCATTCTCATAATTCACATTAAGTGTATTAAAACGTGAGTGACGTGTCCAAGTCACATCACCAAAGGCCTTCCACTTATCATTGATTTTCCACATACCGTGAACAGAAATAGACTCTGGCGTAGTGATTTTAACGCTTGCTCCTTCAGACTGCTTATAGCCCATTTGGCGCACAGCCCCTGTCAAAGCAGGACTAGCATAGGCTGGATTAACCAAATTCCATTGAGCTGTACCTTTTAAAGTGTGATCAACTTTTGAACGGTAACTCGCACCCAAACGCACTTTATCATTCACGTCCCACAAATACCCCAAGGTATAACCGAAGCCCCAATCATTCCCTTCAACTTTGGCATAACCATCGACGCCATTTGGCAGCCCAGCCAAACGACCTAAATTGGCAAATTGACGCAATTCAGCGTTTGCATATTGCCCGATAAGCCCAACTGAAACACTATTGTTTTCATCAATTTTATAAGAAAGCACAGGATTAATATCAATGGCTTTTAATGCCATTCTATTGACGTTATAGCGTAAAACAGAATCGCGTTGGTAATTTGTACCCGACGCAAATGGCACATACAAACCCAGACCAACACTCCATTTATCATTTAATTCATGAGAAGCGTAAAGATGCGGCACAAACACAGCCTTTTTAGCCATTGAACCACTTTTTTCCCCTTGTATTTCTTGCCCATCAAAATACCAAGCTTTGGCATTACGATACTTAACGTCAGGTAGAACCAAGTTAGCATTTAAACTAATATTCGTTCCCGATAGTTTTGAAATCCCCGCTGGGTTATAGAAAATTGTAGAAGCATCTGCAGCTTCAGCCGAAGAGGCATTTGCCGTACTCTGAGAACTAACAGACTGAGAACCAAAGTGGTAACCAGAAGCCAAAGCAGCAGGTGCAGTTGCTGCACTCACCAGCATCACCAATAGTGATTTTTTACCTTTAAATAGAGAATTTATCATGAGTTTATTATAGTTAAGTTAAAAGGAGGTTATTTTAAAGAATAATTAATAAAATGCAAATTTTAACTTATTGTTATCATTCAATAACTTCTCACATCATTCGCCCGAAAAAATAGCTATCTTATTGATTAAATTTATCTCATTGGGATTTTTCTGCATTTATCGTACAATAGAGCTATGGATCAATTAGAGTTATTCCCCTTACCTTCACCCTGCATTGACGTTTGCGAAGCCAATAACAAAGGCTATTGTAAAGGTTGTCTTCGCAGCCGCAAAGAACGCCAACAATGGTATCAAATGAATAACTTACAAAAAAGACACGTGATTCGTTTATGCAACATGCGTCGCAGAAAATTGATGCAATTAAAAATCAAACAGCTAAACGGCGAACCTGAACTGCCCGAACAATTGGATTTTAGTTTTTGATTAACTAAGGCTTAACCTTAAACACAGCCTCAATTTCAACCATCGCATTAGATGGCAAACTCGCAACACCGACTGCAAATCTCACATGAGTGCCTTTATCCTTCCCTAGCACTGCCACCATAAAATCAGAAGCACCATTAGCCACTTTAGGATGCTCGGAAAAATTTGGCACTGCATTCACAAAAACACCTAATTTAACCAATCTTTCTACACGATTTAAATCGCCTAAAGCCGATTTAGCCCTCGCAAGTAACCCAATGGCACAACATTTCGCTGCTCGTTGACCCTCTAACAAACTCGCTGACTCACCTAATTTACCTTGTAACAAGTTTCCTGCTAAATCCACTGAAACTTGACCAGAAATGTATAAATCAGAGCCTTCAATTAAAGTAGATAAGAAATTTCCCATAGGCTTCGGAGCTTCTGGCAATTCGATACCAAGTTCTTTTAATTTTTTCTCTATATCGTGCATTGTTTCTCTCCCTTAATAAACGCTCTGTGTTAAAAACACCCAAAATAGTACCGTCATTCTGTATTGTTATTTTTTATCTCGCGTAGGGTGGGTTAGCGAGGAACGAGCGTAACCCACCAATTGCAATAAATTAACAGTCAAAGAAAAATTTAGCCACCTGCAAACGGTGGGTATCGCTATCGCTCCACCCACCCTACACTTTGCAGGGTAGTTTGGGATTGCCATGTCGCTATCGCTCATCGCAACGACACCGAATAATAGGCTAACGGCCAAAACACTTAAACCAATGCCAAATTATCGCGATGAACAATATACTTTTCTAAGCGATAGCCCAACGTTTTTTCAATACTATCACTACTCACACCCATAATTTTTTTAATTTCTTGGTTGTTGTAATGCGTAATTCCCTTGGCGATAATTTCTCCATTGAGATTTTTAATAGCAATAATTTCTCCGCGATAAAACTCACCAGAAACGTCCGTAATACCGACCGACAGTAGGCTTTTACCCTGCCTCAATAACGCCTTTTCTGCCCCTAAGTCAACGCAGACACTTCCTCGCGTTTGTAGCTGCCCTGCTAGCCATTGTTTTTTTGCTCGAACTTCGCTATCGGCAAACAGCATCGTACCCACAAAGTCACCAGATAAAAGTTCCACAATGCCATTTTCTCGCTGACCGTGCATAATAACGGTTGTCGTTCCGCTATTCATCGCTTTGCGAGCGGCTTGGATTTTCGTTTGCATGCCACCTGAACCCAAACTGGATTTTGACGAACCAATAAAACGATCTAATTGCGTGTTATTGGCAAAATCAAATTTCACTAATTCAGCTTCAGGATTTGTTCTAGGGTCAGCGGTATAAAGTCCATTTTGGTCAGTCAATATCACATAAAGCCCTGCATGCACTAAATTGGCAACCAATGCCCCGAGGTTATCATTATCACCAAACTTAATTTCATCAAACGAGGTCGTATCGTTTTCATTGACGATAGGCAAAATGTCATTATCGAGCAATGCCCCGATGGTTGATTTGATATTTAAATAACGTTTGCGGTCGGCGGCATCTTCATGAGTCAGAAGCACTTGAGCGGTCTGAATGCCATAGTTAACAAAAATCTCTTCGTAAACTCTCGCCAAAGTCATTTGCCCAACGGCAGCGGCAGCCTGTTGTTTCGCCAACTCGGCTGGTTTTTTCTGCCAACCAAGCTTTTGTATACCAGCCGCGATGGCTCCCGACGAAACCAAAATCACTTTTTTGCCCTGTTTTTTTAACAAAGCAATCTGGTGAGCCCATTCGTTGATTGTGACTCTATCAATGGTGCGACCGTGGTCGGTCAACATCGCCGACCCCACTTTAATCACCCAAATAGCACTATCAATGGCTTGTTGGTAACGTTGAGCCTTGTCCGTCATTTAGAAAAACTCTTCCGTGTCACTCAAATGAGCCATTATCGCCTTACACAAATCCATCGTTCCTTGTTTTGCTACTGCCGAAATCGTATAAATTTCGCCTTGCCAATCGAGCTCATCACGGATTGTTTGAATTTTTTCTGCCAACTCTTCTTCCGTCAGCAAATCAATTTTATTTAGAACTAACCACTGTTCTTTATCGCCCAGTTCTTGGCTGAATTTTTCCAATTCACGGTTGATTTTGACAATATCATTGACTGTATCGCCCCCACTATCTGAGTAAGGCGAAACGTCAACCAAATGCAACAAAATCGACGTGCGAGAAAGGTGTTTCAAAAATTGAATGCCCAAACCATGGCCTTCAGCAGCACCCTCAACCAAGCCGGGAATGTCCGCAATGACAAAACTGTCAACGGGGTTAATTGCCACTACACCTAAATTGGGATGTAGCGTGGTAAATGGATAATTGGCAATTTTAGGTTTTGCCGAAGAAACCGAAGCAATAAATGTCGATTTACCTGCATTTGGCAAGCCCAACAAACCAACATCTGCTAAAACTTTTAACTCTAGACGCAAATTGCGTTCTTCGCCTTCAGTACCAGGCTTTGACTGCCTAGGTGTGCGGTTAGTTGAAGATTTGTAACGCGTATTACCCAAGCCGTGAAAACCACCTTGGGCAATGAGCATTTTCTGACCATCTTTTGTCAAATCCGCCAATAGCTCATCGGTATCATCATCGTAAACCATCGTTCCAACGGGAACATTGAGAACCAAATCGTCACCTTTTGCACCCGTTCGGTTACCGCCCTTACCTTTTTCGCCATCTTGGGCTAAGAAAGAACGCGTAAAACGAAACTCCGACAAGGTGTTCAACGCCTCACTGGCCAACACATAAACCGAACCGCCGTCGCCACCATCACCGCCATCAGGACCACCAAATGGGACAAACTTTTCACGGTGAAAACTGACCGCACCGTTACCACCTTTACCAGCTCTGACCAACACGGTGGCTTCATCTACAAATTTCATATTTTCTCTATATTAATCAATTAATATTTCATTATAACGGATAACTGAAAAATCGGGTAATGTCATAAAGCGAATTAGTGTCTATGCTTTAAAAAAGTGTAAACCATGTGCTTAGGTTAAAATGTAAACCCTGTTATCAGGTTATACACTCTAATTCCCCTCTTTCGTAAAGAGGGGTTAGGGGAGATTTTCGGAGTGTAGGCTTTGACTTAAATTGGCTATCATCAATTGAATATCATCAGCAAATCCCCCTCAGTCCCCCTTTACGAAAGGGGGAAGTAGAGTCTTCACAGAATGACGGTACCAAAACGGTATTTTGAGCCTAAACCGTACTGAGTATAGCGGAATACATTAATCAAATAGCGTCCAAACGGGCGTCACAGATTCAGGCAATTCAGGTAAAAGCCCGACATTGGCCGCATAGGGGAAATAGCGATGAAAATCACTACCCACACTCGCATATAAGCCTTTGTCGTTAGCAATATGAGCGAATTTTGTACTAATATCTCTATGTTGTTTCCCAGAAATCACTTCTATGCCCTGTCCGCCAACTGTAACAAAGTCATCAATCATTCGCAACAATTTCGAGCGTGTCATTTTATAGTGATTGGGGTGAGCAATCACCGCGACACCGCCACTTTCACGAACGGCTTGGGCAGCTTCTGTCAAACTGACCCAGCCACTTTTCACATCGCCAACCTTGCCTGTTCCCAAATACTTTTTAAAGGCTTTATCTACGCTACTCACATAGCCTGTTTCTACCATTAAACGGGCAATATGTGGGCGGCCAATATGGTTTGTCTGAGCGTGTTCATGCAGTTCATCCAAACGAATAGCAACGCCAACTTTATTTAATTTATGTAAAATAATTTCTGCTCGCTGCTGTCTTGCCGTAGCTTGCTGAGACAATAACTGCTGAATAGATAAATGCTCTGGGGCAAAGTTCAACCCAACCATATGGATACCTATACCATGCCAAACAGTAGAAATTTCCACCCCCGAAATCAATCGAATGCCAGTAACCGCTTCTTTAACGGATAAATAGCCCGACACCGTATCGTGGTCTGTAATGGCTAACATTTGGGTGTTATTTTCCTTCGCTAATGCAATTAATTCAAGCGGCGTTAAGCTACCATCAGAAGCGGTTGTGTGTGTATGTAAATCAATTCCTAGCATACTTCCTTTATCATATTTTCATTGGAGTGTTTGACTTTTGCCATGAATAGCAGACAATATAGTCGCACAATGTCGACAAAATACCCATCACTATTTTACTAGCCACGCTTATTACCATGGATTTTATACAAACCTTTATTTTAGCCATTGTTCAGGGCATCACTGAATTTTTACCCATTTCCAGTTCTGCTCACTTAATTCTTACCTCGCAATTTTTAGGCTGGAAGGACCAAGGCGTGACTTTTGACCTCGCCCTAAATGTTGGCACATTGCTGGCTGTGGTTATCTATTTTAGAAAAGATGTCATGAACATTATTCGCGACACACTGGCTTCATTAGTACAGCGAAAAAAAGTCGGCATGAGTTCTCTGGGTTGGTATATCGCTTTTGCCACAATTCCTGCTGGGCTTTTTGGTCTATTTTTAATGGATATCGTCGATACGCATTTGCGTAGCCCTATGGTGATTTTATTTACCACGCTGTTTTATGCTTTATTATTGTGGTTATCTGATCGATACGGTAAAAAAGTCAAAACCATGGAAAGCATGAATATGAAAAACGCCATGATCATTGGTATTGCTCAAGCATTGGCTTTAATTCCAGGAACTTCTCGCAGCGGCATTACCATCACAACAGCGCTTTTTTTAGGCTATGATTTTCAAACGGCTTCGCGATTTTCTTTTTTAATGGCCATTCCCGTTATTTTTTTAGCAACTGCCGTCAAAATCACCGATGATGCCATTGCCTTGGGCAATTTGCCTTGGGGAAGTTTTATTCTAGGTTGTGCCATTTCATTTGTAACGGCAATTCTAACCATTCATTACTTTTTAAAATGGTTAAACCGTTGGGGCATGATGCCTTATGTTATTTACCGCGTTCTATTAGGTGCTGTAATTGCCGCATTTATCTTTCTATAGCGAATAGCCCAAAAATTAATCAGACAAATTAATCAGACAAATCATTAAGGAAAAACTATGTTATTAGATGTTCTCTACGTTGTTGTTGGACTCATTGTATTACTTTGGAGTGCAGACAAATTTATTGATGGTGCGGCACAAACAGCCACCCATTTTGGCATGTCACCACTGATGGTGGGCATGCTTATTGTTGGGTTTGGTACTTCGGCACCAGAAGTCATTGTTTCTATTTTTTCAGCCATTGACGGCAACCCTGGGCTTGCACTGGGAAATGCTTATGGCTCTAACATTGCCAATATTGGCTTGGTATTAGCGATTACCGCACTGCTCTATCCGTTAAGCGTTGGGTCGAGAATTGTTCGACGTGAGATACCAATATTAGTTCTGGTTTTACTGGTTTGCCTTGGTTTTTTATACGATGGCAATTTAGATCGTTTTGAGTCGATTATTATGTTAGTGGCAATTGTCGTCATTATGACTTTTAGTACTTTTTACAACAATGAAAAAGATAGCTTGGCCGTAGAGCTAACGCACCATAGCGAAGAACTCGTTGAGGAAGCACCACTCAAAATGTCGTTAATGTGGTTAGTGATTGGTTTAGTTTTGTTATTGGTTAGCTCAAAATATTTAGTTCACGGTGCTGTCGGCATTGCCCAATTTTTTGGCGTTAGCGATTTAGTGATTGGCTTAACGGTGGTTGCCATTGGTACATCTTTACCAGAACTTGCCTCATCAATTGCGGCTGCCAAGAAAGGGGAGTCCGATATCGTCTTGGGTAACATTATTGGTTCGTGTTTATTTAACTCACTCGCCGTTGTCGGTATCGCCGGAGTGATTAAGCCACTACAGATTGAAAATATTTTCTTGATGAGGGACTTTAGCACAGGACTCATTCTGACCTTACTCTTGTGGATTTTTACTTTTGGTATACGCGGCAAAGCCATTATCAGTAAAAAAGAAGGACTGGTGATGCTGTTAATATACATTGCTTACACCATTTACTTAATTGCCACCATGAAAGGCTAGCCACGAAGTCAACAGTGATAATATGCCCAGCATTCGACAACTCAACTACGCCATAAAAACTGCGGAAATTGGCTCAATTAGTGAGGCAGCCAAGCAATTGTTTATCTCACAGCCCAGCCTTTCCAACGCACTAAAAAGCATTGAAGAAGAACTCAACATTAGTATTTTTCAACGCTCTGCAAAAGGTGCTTCGCTAACCGCAGATGGTGAGGAATTTATTGCCTACGCCCAACAAATTGTCGCCCAAGTTGAGTTGTTAGAAGCAAAGTACAAAAAAGACAAACACCCAAGACGTTTGTTCTCCGTGTCTAGTCAGCATTACGCTTTTTCAGTACACGCCTTTTCAGAGTTGGTTAAACACTATGTTGAAGATGAGTATGAATTTACACTGAGGGAAACAGAAACGCATAATATTTTAGAAGACTTATCCAGTTTTCGCAGTGAATTGGGCATTATTTACCTCAATGATTTCAATCGAAAAGTGCTAGAAAAAGTCTTCAAAGAAAAGCAATTACAATTCACACCACTTTTCCACGCCAAGCCCCATGTTTTTGTCGCCAAAAATAATCCGTTAGCAAAAAAAAGCCGTGTGACTTTAGATGACTTAGAAGACTACCCTTGCCTGTCTTTTGAGCAAGGACAAACCAATTCCTTTTATTTCTCCGAAGAAATATTAAGCACACGCTTTAACAAAAAAAGCATAAAAGTCAGCGACCGTGCCACAATTTTCAATCTCATGATTGGTGTCAATGGCTACACCATTAGCAGTGGTATTATCAGTAAAAAACTCAATGATGAGAATATCATTGCCATTCCTCTATCAATTGATGAAAGCATGACCATTGGTTGGTTAAAGCACCGCCAGTCTCACCTCTCTCCTTTAGCGAAAGAATATTTAAATAACCTCAAACAACATATCGAAGATTATGGCTTTGAGATTATTGAAACATCATTTAAGGCTAAATAGTACCGTCATTCTGTGACTGTAGAAAAAATCAGTAGGCTGGCGTAGAGCATTAGCGAAACCCAGCGATAGCTGTAATTTAATACTTTGTTAATTTGAGTTTATGAAAAATAACCGTAGAGACAGATTGCATCTGTCTCACTTCTGCTAGACGCATTCAATGCGTCTCTACAAAGTAAAGATGGTCAAGAGTACGGTAAGAGGATACAGACGTTACACCGTCTTGCCGTACTGTCTGCGACGGCAAGCCTTGTATCAAAAACCAATCTATTTCACCGTAAATACAATTAGTCTATTTTATTATAATAATCTTCATCAAAACGACTTAACAACACATAAACAGCACCTGTGCCGCCGCGGTTTTGTGGACAGCTTGTATAGGCTAAAACGCGAGGGTGTTCGGCTAAATAACGAGCTGTAAAGTTTTTTAGTTTGGGTGCTGGTTTATCATATGGACTATCGCCAACATTATAGCCTTTGCCGTGAACAATTCGAATACAGGTCATGTGATGAAAACGTTGGCTGTCAATCGTGTTTGACATATAGACCTCAGCTTCCATCGTCGTCATGCCGTGCAAGTCGATATCTTCATAAACGGATAGCTCGCCTTTTGCTAATTTTTTCATCAGATGGTTTTGCACGCCACTACGGCTGAATTCTATTTCGTCTTCAACGCCAATATCATAACCCGATTGAGAAATCGCTGAGTGTTCAAAGCGTTCTGCATATTGTTTTTTTTCAGGCGTCAGTTCTTTTTGCGTATAAAAATGCTCGCTGATATCGTTATTTTTGACTTTTTTAATGTGTCCTTCTGAGCCAATTAAGGCCAGAAAATCGTCTTGTTCACTCATTTTTTTACTTAATTAGAGAAAATATTTATTACTAATTTCAGCCTTGTTCTTTTTCATAAACTGGTCTCGTAAACGCTCTATAAGACCTTGTTTGTGTTCGATAGCTAGCCTGTAAACATCCATGTCTTTCACCGAAGACAAAATATAGTCGTCGCTTGTCATCAGCTCGTCAGCCAAATGGTTGGCGATTGCCTGTTGTCCGTACCAAGTTTCACCTGTCGCTACAGTATCTATGTCAATTTGAGGGCGGTGGTGATGAATGTGGGCTTTGAATAAATCATGAGTTAGCTCTAAATCTTCGCGGAATTTTTCGCGGCCTTCTTCGGTGTTTTCGCCCATCAAGGTCAATGTGCGTTTGTATTTGCCTGCAGTGTGCAATTCTACATCCACTTTTTTGTCTTTGAGTAAGCGATGTACGTTTGGTATCTGTGCGATAACGCCAATTGAGCCTAAAACGGCGAACGGTGCGGCAATAATTTTATCTGCAACACATGCCATCATATAGCCGCCACTGGCTGCAACTTTGTCAACGGCAACAACGAGTTCGATATTGGCTTGTTTGATGCGGTTGAGTTGTGAAGCTGCAAAACCATAACCGTGAACAACGCCGCCAGGACTTTCTAAGCAAAGTAAGACTTTGTCTTTTTCGGCGTTGGCAGTTTGAATAATCGCGGTAATTTGGCGGCGAAGTGATTCGGTTTCAGAGGCTTCAATGTCGCCATCAAAATTTAAAACAAAGAGGCGAGGGCGATCTTTTTCTGGTTTGATGGGTTTTTTCTTAAGTTTTTTCTTGTCGGCTTTGTCCAAAATTTCAAATTCTAAATGTACCTTGTCATCATTGATTTCGCTGTTTAAATAGGTCACTTCTAGCTCGTCGTCTTGATGTTTGGCTTTTTTCCCGCGGCCTAATAAGCCAACGACTAAAAAAATAAACAATCCAACAACCACTAAACCTGTTAAGGCTTTAGCAATAAATAATAAATAAGCTGATAAAAATCCCACGATAACCTCAAAAATAAAAATAAAGATAAATTTACAAAAAATGGCACAATATAGTACCGTCATTCTGTGTAAATATTACATAGTCAAATTAGTTAATTCTTTCTATTATGGCGTTACTCATCTTGCCGTACTAGTCATTCATACTGTCTTCGACAATGTGTCTTGTACCAGAAATTAATTAACCTCACTATAGTATAACTTTGTTTGTTGACTAATAACAAAAAAGCCCGACAAATGTCGAGCTTTTTAATACATCAATTAAGTGTTTAAATCACTTAATTTTTGCTTCTTTATACATAACGTGTTGTCTGATAACTGGATCAAATTTCTTAATCTCAAATTTACCAGGCATGTTGCGTTTGTTTTTTTCCGTTGTATAGAAATGACCTGTGCCAGCACTAGATACTAAACGAATTTTTTCACGGATTTTTTTAGCCATTTTTTGCTCCTAATCCTAATTACACTTTTAAGCCGCTTGCACGAACATCTGTTAATACGGCATCGATGCCTTTCTTATCGATGATACGCATTCCCTTAGCTGAAACACGTAACTTAACGTGACGGTTTTCACTTTCTACCCAAAAACGTTTAGTTTGTAGAAAATGGTGGCCAAGGGCGGAATCGAACCACCGACACGCGGATTTTCAATCCGCTGCTCTACCAACTGAGCTACTTGGCCATGGGTGGCGTATTAAACACCTTATTCTCGGAACCGTCAAGCACTTTTTTATAAAAGTTTATATTTTTATTTTGTTTGTGTTTTTGTTTTGCCAATTTGCTGGGTGTGTTTGCTATGTTTTTCTTTATTTTTCATCAAATAAGAATTCTAGCAACTGTTCGTCTAAAAAAGAACGAGCTTGTTGATCTAGGGGGTTTAATCGGTATTCGTTGATTAAAATTGTTTGTTGGGCTAGCCATTGTCCCCATGCTTCTTTTGAAATATTTTCAAAAACGCGTTTGCCTAAATCTCCAGGGAAAGGTGGGCGATCAAGTCCTTCGGCTTCTTTGTCTAATTTTTTACAATGTACCATTTTTGTGCTTCCAATAAGTGAATGTAATATAGTCACGCAAAAAATCGCTACCGTGTTGCATTTTCTTGCTATGCCAGCTGTGCTGTCTGCAGTGATGCTCTACGTGTCGAATTTTTTGTCGCGACTGTTGATATAGTCTAGCTGTTTTTCCCTATTTATGTGAAGTGCTTTTTATAAAAAACTGCGGAAAAATAATTGTTTTTGCGGTATTAATTTGTAATAAGCATTTTTTATCACTTTTAACTTTTAGAGCTTAAGGTTATAATAGCCGGTCAAGAGCATTGAAGAACAGTTGGTCTGTTGCTGTGTAAAATAAACTAAAAGTATAACAGGCACCTGCTAACTACATAAAAATAGCTATTAAAAAACGTTGGGTCGCGAGCAGTAGGGCGGCACCATCTATCTTCATGCTTTGTCATAAAATAATTATAGCCTTACAGACAGTACACACAATGACTTTACATGAAGAAACGAGCAATCAAGCAATACACGATCATCTAAAGAAAAACCAAAATTACCGTGAAGGTTTTTTTACTGATGTTGAATCCGATACATTAGCCCCTGGACTTAGCGAAGAGAAAATTCGCTTTATTGCCGAGCAAAAAGGTGAGCCTGAGTGGCTAACTGAATGGCGATTGGAAGCTTATCGTGCTTGGCGAAAAATGGAAGAGCCAGACTGGGCTTTGTTAAATTACGAAAAGCCTGATTACGATAAGATTTCTTATTACTCTGTGCCCAAAGAGGCTCAAAAACACGCAGAGCACTCCGAAGAACTTTCCGATGAAATTCGTGATACCTATAGTAAATTAGGGGTTAACCTCGATGAGGTTGACGGTGGCTTAGAAGGCGGTGGTATCGCGGTTGATGCGGTTTTTGATTCAGCGTCGGTGATTACTACTTATCGAGCAAAATTAGAAGAGCAAGGCATTATTTTCTGTCCGATTGCCGAGGCGGTTCACACACACGGTGATTTAATTCGCAAGTATTTGGGTTCAGTTGTCTCGGTGGATGATAACTTCTTCTCAGCACTCAATAGTGCCGCATTTTCAGCAGGTTCTTTTGTTTATATTCCTAAAGGCGTACGCTGTCCTATGGATTTATCTACTTATTTCCGCATTAATGAAAGTAGCACAGGGCAATTTGAGCGAACCTTGGTAATTGCTGACGAGGATAGTTATGTTAGTTATTTAGAAGGTTGTACTGCACCTATTCGCCATGAAAATCAGTTGCATGCGGCAGTTGTTGAACTGGTCGTTCTGGACGGGGCAGAGATTAAATACTCTACCGTGCAAAATTGGTATCCAGGGGATGAAAATGGTGACGGTGGTATTTTTAACTTTGTGACTAAGCGTGGAATTGCTTATAACAATGCCAAAATTAGTTGGGCTCAGGTAGAAACGGGTGCGGCAATTACTTGGAAATATCCTAGCTGTGTGTTGATGGGCGATAATAGTGTTGGAGAGTTTTATTCAGTCGCACTGACAAAACACCGTCAACAAGCGGATACGGGAACCAAGATGATTCACATTGGTAAAAACACCAAATCAACCATTATTTCCAAAGGTATTTCTACAGCGAATAGTCAAAATGCTTATCGCGGTTTGGTGAAAATGACTAAAAATGCTGACAAGGCGAGAAACTTTACGCAATGTGATTCTTTGCTAATTGGTGATAGATGTGGTGCGCATACTTTCCCTTATATCGACAGTGCCAATGCGACAGCAATTGTGGAGCATGAGGCAACAACGTCAAAAGTAAGTGATGAGCAGCTTTTCTTGTGCTTGCAGCGTGGTATCGAACCTGAAAAAGCGGTTTCTATGATTGTTAACGGTTTCTGTAAAGAGGTCTTTCAACAGCTGCCTTACGAGTTTTCTGTTGAGGCAGGTAAGTTGCTTGAAGTGAGCTTAGAAGGTTCAGTTGGCTAAATATTAAGGTTGGTGTTGTACCCCGGTCAAGAGCAGTTAAAACAATAGCGATAATAAAAAACACAAATGTACAAATGCATACAAAACAAATTATTTGGATAAAATTATGTTAGAAATTAAAAATCTAGTAGCTTCGGTAGAAGAAAAGACAATTTTAAAAGGGCTTAGCTTATCGATTAAACCTGGTGAAGTTCACGCGATTATGGGGCCTAACGGTGCAGGTAAAAGTACACTGGGTAATGTGCTTTCGGGTCGTGATGGTTATGAAGTTGAAAGTGGCGAAGTGCTATTTAACGGCAAAGAGCTATTGGAGCTTGAGCCTGAAGAGCGTGCTTGCGAAGGTCTCTTTCTTGCTTTTCAATACCCTGCGGAAATTCCTGGAATTAGTAACTTAGAGTTTTTGCGAGCGTCTTATAACAGTGTGCGTCGCTATCGTGATGAACCTGAGCTAAACCAAATGGAGCTGCTAAAGCTTGCCCGTGAAACCTGTAAACGCGTTGGAATGAAAGAAGACTTCCTGAAACGTGGTGTCAATGAGGGGTTTTCTGGCGGCGAGAAAAAACGCAACGAAATTTTACAAATGATGCTGTTAGAGCCTCAGCTTTGTATCCTAGATGAAACGGATTCAGGTTTGGATATTGATGCTTTGCAAATTGTTGCAGAAGGTGTCAATAGCTTAAGAGATCAAAAGCGTTCGTTTATTGTTGTTACGCACTATCAACGCTTGCTTAATTACATTGTGCCCGATTATGTACACATTTTAAGTGATGGGAAAATTGTTAAATCTGGCGATAAATCTTTGGCTCTAGACTTAGAGGGAAAAGGTTATCAATGGGTTATTGAAAATCGCTAAGGAGTAAATGCCATGAGCAAACAAAATTTTATTCCTGCCGCGACTGTTTTAGCCAGTGAATTTGATGCGGCTGTCGATACAGCTTGGTTGAGTACTTACCGTCAAGAGCAACTCGCTCAACTTAAAACAGCGACTTTTCCTCACTCAAAAGTTGAAAATTTCAAATATAATCGTTTAGATGTTTTTGATGCTTATGACTTTTGTCAGATTGCAGAGGCTCAGAAGAAAAAGAACTTAGAGCTCGATTTGCGTTCTATCGACGGTTTGTCTGATAACAAAAAAATTGACCAAATTGTTTTTGTGAATGGGCGGTTTTCAGAAAAATTAAGCAAAATTCAATATCATCAAATTACTACTTTTTCAAAGGCAAACGCTGAGCAGCAAAGTAAAATCGTAGAAATGTTGTCACAGCAAGATGTGAGTGACAACCCCTTTATTTTGCTGAATGCGGCACTTTCTCATAACGGTATTTTAATCGAAATTGATGAAAACAGCCCAGACGCGGCGATAGAGATTTTAACGATTGTTAAGTCTGCGGCAACTGATTCAACAACGGCGACACAAATACTGTTTGACGTGGCTGAGAATGCCAAGGTAACAGTGATTAGCCGCTCGATTAGTTGGGATATTGATCAAGAGAGAACAGCACTGTCAACAGCGAGAAGTGTTGTCAACGTAGCAGAAAATGCTGAGTTTACGCACTATCACTTGCAGTTGGAAAACCCACATAGTTTGCATTTTGGTCGCATTGAGTATAACTTGCAGACGGCCTCTAAGTTGGATGCTTTTTGTGCGGCAACGGGTGGTTGTTTGAAAAAAATTGATATTGAAGTTAATCATTTGGGTCAGCATGCTTATGCTGGGCTGGATGGGCTTTATGTGGCAACGGACAATCAGCAAGTTGACTACCATACGACGATTAATCATACGTTGCCCAACGGCACAACGAATGAAAACTTCCGCGGTATTATTAATGGTTCGGCGAAAGGTGTTTTTAATGGTCGTATTCACATTTACCAAGATGCACAGAAAACATTGGCAGAGTTAAGTAATAAAAATCTACTGATGTCCGATGAGGCGACTGTCCACACAAAACCTGAACTAGAAATCTATGCAGATGATGTGATTTGTGCCCACGGTGCAACGGTTAGCCGCATGGATGATGAGTCGATGTACTATTTGCAAGCTAGAGGCGTTGCTAAAGAAGAAGCTGAGTTGATGCTCAGTTTAGGATTTATTAATGAGTTACTCAGTGATTTGCCTGATCAGGAAATTGCCGACTATATTCGTCCTATTCTTTTCAAACGTTTTGATACGGGCGTGATGCCTTTGGTTTTATCAGGAAAAAGTGAGTCGGATAGTGTCTAATTCTTTAAGTAATCACCAAGCCAAAGTATTTGACACAGAAACGCTGAGATTAGATTTTCCTATTCTTCAGCAAGACGTAAATAACAATCCACTGGTCTATTTGGATAATGCGGCGACGACACAAAAGCCTCAGGCTGTGATTGATGCCTTGGTTCATTACTATACGCATGATAATGCGAATGTTCATCGCGGTGCTCATGCTTTAGCTGACCGTGCGACACGAGATTTTGAAGCAGCTAGAGAAACGGTTAAAGCTTTCTTAAATGCAAAAACGTCAGCAGAAATTTTGTGGACCAGAGGTACAACCGAGTCAATTAATATGGTTGCTTACAGCTATTTGCCGCAAATTGTTGGTAAAGGCGACAAGGTCGTTGTTTCTGCGATGGAGCATCACGCCAATTTTGTACCTTGGCAGCAGTTATGTTTGCGTTTAGGTGCAAAACTTACCGTCATTCCAGTACTGGATAGTGGCGAGTTGGATATGCAAGCGTTTGATGAATTGCTTGATGAGCAAGTTAAGTTTGTTGCGGTTGGTCACGTTTCTAATAGTTTAGGTTCTATTAATCCTGTAAAAACAATTATTGAAAAAGCCCATTCGGTAGGTGCTAAAACCTTGATTGACGGTGCGCAAGCGGTTGCTCACTTTGACATTGATGTACAGGATTTAGATTGTGATTTTTATGCTTTTTCAGGGCATAAGTTATTTGCGCCCACAGGTATTGGCGTACTGTACGGAAAAACAGATTGTCTAGATGCTATGTCCGTTTATCAAATGGGCGGCGAGATGATTAGCGAAGTGACATTGGGAAAAACAAGCTTTAATGTCTTGCCCTATAAATTCGAAGCAGGAACACCAAATATTGCGGGGGCTATCGGGCTAAAAGCAGCCATTGATTATTTGGCTACAATTGATAGTTGTGCGAGAGAAACTCATGAGAACGAGTTGCTTCAGCGGTTGACTGAAGGTGTCCAAGCGATAGGTGATGTGCGTCTTATTGGTACTGCCAAACATAAAACTGGTGTGCTGAGTTTTACACTTGATAAAGTACATTGCCAAGATGTTGGTATGCTGCTAGATCAGCAAGGTGTGGCGGTGCGTACAGGTCATCACTGTACGATGCCTATTATGCAGCAATTTGGTTTGTCAGCAGGGACAATTCGGGCATCAGTTGCTTTTTACAACACGGCTGAAGATATTGAGCGTTTCTTGATTGCATTGGAAAAAGCAAAGCGTCTATTGCTTTAGCTAAAAGTAAACAACAGTAAAGTAAATCTAGGCCTTGGTGTCAGGGTGTCTGCGTCAGGGCTTTTGCGAAGGTAGCAAGTCTATACTTGTGGCCATTTGCTCGCTTTACTGTAATCGGAAAATTGGAGAACACTATGGCATTAGAAGTATTTACCCCAGACACAGATTTAAACTTAACTATCACCGAAACAGCGACCCGTTTTTTTGAAAAAAAATTGGCGGGACAAGATGTAGCGAGTGCTATTCGTCTATCGGTTAAAAAGAGTGGTTGCACAGGTTACGCTTATGTCATTGATATGGTGAATGAGGGCGAAGAAGGCGATTCAGAGATTACTTTGGGCGGTATTTTGTTTTTTGTCTCTGCAAAGGCTGTGCCAATGATTAATGGCAGTGAAATCGATATGGTGACACAGGGCTTAAATAAAAGCATTGCGTTTCACAATCCCAATGTGACGAATAGTTGTGGTTGTGGCAGTAGTTTTTCTGTTGAATGATGACTGTGTTTGGCAACTAAAACCCAAAAAGAAAATTGTATTAAAGCTCAAATAAAATAGATAAGCTAAGGCGTTATGATGGAACTAGGAAAAGAACTTACCACAGAAGAACTATTGGATCAGCTGACTTTTTTTGATTCTTGGGAAGAGAAGTACGGCTATATTATTGAGCTAGGCAAGAATTTACCTAAATTGACAGAAGCGGCATACACTGACGATAACCTTGTGAGAGGATGTCAAAGCCAAGTTTGGTTGACTACTCAGAAAGTTGGTGACTGTTATACCTTTCAAGCGGATAGTGATGCTTTGATTGTTAAAGGTTTGTTGGCGGTTATTTTGGTGGCCTACAATTATAAAACGGCCCAAGAAATACGCGACTTTGATATTGATGGTTACTTCGCCGATTTGGATTTGTTAAACCACATTAGCCAAGTGCGTGGCAATGGCATAAAAGCGATGATTAAACGCATACAAGCTTACGCAGAATAAGTAATAAGTTGCCAGAATGACGGTACCAAAATTAGAAAAAGTTTTATTTTTGTCGTATTTTAGAGGTTTGTTTGAAGTAAATAAACTAAATAAAGCTAACAAAATAAGCTAAATAGTTTGATATTTTGTTAACTAAGGTCTAAAATACCGCGTTCGCTAAGATTTACTAGCATAGTTGATTATTTTTCGGAGCAATAAAATTATGAAAAAAGATATCCACCCAAATTACCGCCCAGTTGTCTTCCAAGACCAAGGTGCTGATTTTGCATTTTTAACTCGTTCTACTATCGAGACTAAAGACACTATTCAATGGGAAGATGGCAACGAGTACCCTTTGGTAAAAGTTGAAATTTCAAGCAAAAGCCACCCATTCTATACTGGTAAGCAAAATATCGTCGATACTGCAGGTCGTGTTGACCGCTTTAAGAAGAAATATCAGCGTTAAGTTTAAACTTTTTATCTAGGCTTGTTTCAGAAATTATCTATTTAGCGATAGATAATTTTTGTCATAGCTGATAAAATAATTACTAATACCTGATAATTGATTTTAAAGAGAGAAGCAAATGAGCGATAAAAAAGTTACTTTAACAACCCATTACGATGAAACGGAAACTAGCGTTGATTTAGATGTGTTATTCCCGACTTTGGGGAGACCTGTTGTTGATGTTCGCAAGCTCGCTTCTCAAACAGGTTTGTTTACTTACGATCCTGGCTTTACGGCAACGGCTAGTTGTGAGAGTAAAATCACTTTTATCGATGGACAAAAAGGACAGCTGCTTTATCGTGGCTATCCAATAGAGCAATTGGCTAAAAAATCTAATTTCTTAGATGTGGCTTATTTGCTGCTATTCGGTGAAATGCCGTCTGAAGATGAGCGTGAGAGCTATCAGCAGGAAATGGCTGATTACAGTATGGTTCACACAGGTATTCAGAAGTTCTTTAGTGGCTTTCACTACGATGCTCACCCAATGGCGATGTTGACAGGTGTTGTCGGTTCGTTAGCGGCTTTCTATCCTGATGCACTTGATGGCAAAAATCCTGAAATTCGTCGCAAGACAGCACTTCGCTTGGTTGCGAAAATGCCCGTTGTTGCGGCTGCAGCCTATAAGCATAACATTGGGGAGCCAGCGGTTTACCCGAATCCGTCACTAGGCTACACTGAAAACTTGCTTTATATGATGTTTTCTCGTCCAGGTCAGCCTTACGAAGTTGATCCATTGGCAGCCAAAGCCTTGGATACTTTGTTTATTTTACACGCGGACCACGAGCAAAACGCCTCGACTTCAACTGTCCGTCTTTCGGGTAGTACCGGTACAAACCCTTATGCGGCAGTTTCATCGGGTATTGCCTCGCTATGGGGGCCTGCTCACGGTGGTGCTAACGAGGCAGTATTAAAAATGCTGGATGAAATTGGTAGTGTTGATAATGTCGATAAGTATATTGCCAAAGCGAAAGACAAAAATGATCCATTCCGCTTGATGGGATTTGGTCATCGTGTTTATCGTAATTTTGACCCTAGAGCGACAATTATTCGCGAATTGTGTCATGAAATTTTAGCGAAGTACGGTAAGGATCCTCGTTTAGATTTAGCGATTAAACTTGAAGAAATTGCTTTGAAAGATGAATATTTCGTTGAACGCAAACTTTATCCAAACGTCGATTTTTATTCAGGTATCATTTACAGTGCATTGAATATTCCTGTCAATATGTTTACGGTGATGTTCGCAGTTGCACGAACGGCAGGTTGGGTCGCTCACTGGAACGAGTTAGTGACTAATGACTATAAAATTGGTCGTCCTCGCCAATTGTACACAGGATACGAGCAAAGAGATTTATAATCTCTTTGCTTTTTTTATATCCCAATGATGTTGGGAATTGATATCGGCAGTTACTCAATTAAAATAATTTCTGTCAATCAAGGTAAACGTCAATCGCCAAAATCTATTCAGATTGGTTATGAGGTTCTGCCAGAATTATTGAGAGAAGGTCGGGCTTCTCCAGCAGAGCTAAAAGAGCTCACATCTAATTTACTCAAAAAAACAAACCCAAAATTAAAGCCGCGTCGGCTTGTCTTAAGTCTTCCTACTGCATCGGCGATTATCAAAACGATTGAAGTAGAAAATGGTTTGCCAGAGCAGATTCTTGAAAATGATGTGCTAATGGCTATTACTGATTTTGTGCCTTTCCCTCTAGAAGATATTTATTTTGATTTTTCCTACCTAAATACAGAAGATAGCTCTTCTATTCAGATGGATAAGCGACCAGTTGTTATGGTTGCCAGTCGTAGAGCGTTGGTTGAAAAATTAGCCAATAGCGTTCATTTTAAGACACTGCGAAAAAAAGAGGTGGAAGTACAAGCATTCGCTTTAGCTAATGTGTTGAATGAGGCTTTAGCAAGAGAGAATAATTACAATGTTAAGTCTTTTGATGAAAGTCATGATGAAATTAACGGTATCATTGATATAGGGTTTAGGTCGTCGTCGGTGTGTCTTTTTTCAGCCGACCATCTGGTTTTTAGTCGTGAGCAACCTATTGGAGGCCAACAACTAACGGAGGCGATTGCAGATTCTGAGCATGTGAGTATGGCAGATGCCGAAGTAAAAAAGTGCACACAATTTTCTACGATTGATAAAAGTATTACGGACAATTATTTTACTTCGTTTTGTGAACAAATTAAATTGTCGTTGGATATTTTTTATGCCAGTAATGCTGATGTGACCATAAGGAAAATTTACTTAACTGGTGGTGGTAGTTTACTGACAGGTCTTGTCGAGGCACTTCGTCAACGCTTGCCTCAAGTGGGTTTTGAAATGTTACCGTTGCCTGACCTAGCCAAGACACTAGAATCTAGTGGTCGTGCTAATAACGCCTCTCATAGGCTTGATAGCGGTCAACAAATGATGGCAACAGTCTATGGCTTGTCGCTGAGAGTGTGAGATGGGTATGCAGTTTAATTTACTTCCTTGGCGAGAGGCGAAAAGACAGGAAAAAGTTAAACGCAATAAAGTTATTCTCATTGTCTTTTCTTTGCTGGGTTTCGTGTTGGGCGGAATAAACTGGTGGTGGGAAAAAATGGTGCTTTCAGACTACCAAGCAGCCTTGTCTATGTTGGAGCAAGCGAATGAGGATATCAGTTCGCAGTGTCATCAAAAAGAGCAATTAGATAAATTGAAATCCCAATTACAGCAACAAATGACAACTGTTCAGTCACTACAGGTAAAGCAGTTGGTTAGTCTCTATCTGTTAGAATCACTTAAGCAAGTCAATACTGAATACTCTTATTTGTCAAAAGTGAGTTTAGACGGTGGGAAAATAGTTCTGCGTGGTTTAGGTAAGACGGATAAAGATATTGCTCAGATAATTGAAAAGCTACAAAAAAATCCTTTATATCAAAAACCACATTTACTTCATATTACTGCCCAGCCTTATTTAGATAAAATAATTAGGCAGTTTACCATTACGGCTTCGTTAAAAACGGCATTCAAAAATCATACTCAGTCATCAATATTGACAGATAAGGAGGCACGGTGAAATCTTATCGACAGTCTCTTGATATTAATGATTTATCTACTTGGAAATTACCAGTAACGCTGGGTATTGCATTATTGCTTGGCTTTGCTGCTTTTTTAGTGTGGGGTTTGCTTTTACAGCAGAATAGCGATGCTGAAATTGGACAAATAAAATCTGAAATTACTCAGCAGAAGAAATTGTATAGAAATGGCCAGTTACTACTGTCGGAAATTCCGCTATTACAATCTGAAGTTAATCAACTCAAAGAAACTCAAAAACTGACTCAAGCTCTTTTGCCAACGACTTTTTCGATGCCTGCTTTGGTGGAGAAAGTTTATGAAGCTGCTCAACTTAATCATATTGTCTTTAACCAATTTACACCAAAAGCGGAGATTGATAAGGCTTTTTATTCAATAAAGCCAGTTGTCTTGGCGGCTGAAGTAAACTATATCGATTTACTTGGTTTTGTGAGGGCCTTGGCCAGTTCAAAACGAATGATTACAGTGCATAGTATGACCTTGGAAGCTTTGCCTGAGGGGCAAGGAAATGATGTTCAGCGTCTTAAAATGACGGCGGAGTTACACGCTTATCGCTTTAAAGAAAAATGGCGGAGTCATCATGAAAAATAATTTCTCCTTGTTGTTTAAAATTAGCACATTTATTTGTGCGATGCAGTTGCTCGCTTGTAAGCCTTTTGAACAAGAGCAAGAAAAGATGCGAGTGTTTATACAAGAAAAACCACGGTTGGCGGTCAAACCAGAAGAGCAAGCACAGCAATTATCTCGTGTAAATAGGGAGCAACAGAACTCGTGGAAAAAAGTGTCTGAAGCTTCTGTTTCTAGTGAGTTGCAAGATAGGAGAAAAGACCCTTTCAAGACAATCGATTTCTTTGTTTCAAAAGATACCGAATTATTTGTTGAGCAGATACCTGAAAACCGTCCTTGTCGTCCGCAGACAGGCTGTCGTTCTAAAGCATCAGAGGCTAAAACAGCGTTGCGAGCTTATCCACTAGAACGACTGGAATTTACGGGCACAATAGGGTTCGAGAAAACTTTTTTTGCACTTGTGAGAACGCCAGGTAATCGTGTTATTCAAGCCTATATTGGCGATGCCGTGGGTCAGAATGACGGTACGATTATACGAATTTCTGAAACGGAGGTGGTTGTTCGCGAGCCTTTTTATCATTCAGGAAAGTGGGCCACGAAAGAAATTATGCGGCTAATTAATCCGTAGGGAAAAAATGATGAAAATAAATATTTTGACAATCGATAAAATGAGAAAAATTTTACTGTGTACAGTGCTTATTTTGGTGAGCTTATTATTTTCTGCTCAAGCAAACAATAGCCGTGATCAAAGTGTTTATCAGAATGGAAAAATTACCTTAAACTTTCAAGATATTGAAGTTCGTCGCGTTCTACAAATTATTGCCGAATTAACCAATACCAATATTGTTGTCAGCGATGAGGTCAAAGGAAATATCACCATACGACTAAAAAATATTCAATGGCAAAAGGCATTGGCCGTTATTTTGCAGAGCAAAGGCCTGAGTATGGCAAAAAATAATGGGGTGATTTTTATCGCACCGAATCAGATTATTATGCAAAATAAGAAGGAAGCCTATGAAATTGCCAACATTGAAGATGAACTCGCACCCTTACAGCAAGCCCTTATTCCTATCCGCTACGCAAGGGCAGAACAGCTAAAAGCAACGATTGATGCCAATGATGCCCAATCTGGTTCGGGCGGGATTTTAAGTGCCAGGGGTTATTTGTCTGTCGATACGCGAACCAATACATTAGTTGTCAACGATGTTCCCAACAGTATTGCTAAAGTTCGGCGTATTGTCAAAAAGTTAGATGTGGCAGTTCGACAAGTACTAATCGATGCCAGAATTGTGTCTGTCTCCAATAACTTTGCTCACGAGTTGGGCATTCGCTGGGGAGGTGCTGCCAGTGGTAAGCATGGTGGCGTTTCAGGTAGTGTTGCAGGAATACAGCCAGGCTCGTCGCTGAATAGTCGCTTGGGCGTTAATTTGGGTACGGCATCGCCACCTTATGGGACGTTGGGCGTACAGATTTTAAATACAGACTTTTTATTGGATTTGGAATTGTCCGCATTGGAAGATGAAGGGCAGGGTGAAGTGATTTCGCGTCCTCATGTAATGGCTCAAGATGGCCATAGAGCGACAATAAAGTCGGGCACAGAAATTGCCTATACAACGCATAATGATAAAGGTTCGGTGAAGGTGGTTTTCAAAGATGTAAATTTGTCACTTGATGTCATTCCCAAAATCACACCAAATCATATGGTTGATATGATTTTAAAAGTTGATCGAGATACTGTAGGAGCTTTAACACAGACACTAGATGGCGTGATTCCTTCAATTAACACCAATGGTGTGGAAACGCGAGTTCTGGTTGCCAGTGGCAATACCGTCGTTCTGGGTGGGGTTTATGAACATACGGAGACAACCTCCACTGCCAAAGTGCCTATTCTAGGTGACTTGCCTGTGATTGGTCGTGCTTTTAGGCGAGATAAAAAGAAAATCACAAAGACAGAGTTGCTCATTTTTATCACGCCTAAAATTATGGATATCGTAAAATAACTTAACTTTTGCTACGGTGTTATGCCGTCTCGCCGTCTGCTTATTGCAGAGCTTCCTATAGCGTTAGGTTTTCAAAATAATTTTATTACATTTAGTTCATTAAGGAGTCATGTGAAGTGATGAAAATAGCAATTAAGTACCGTCATTCTGTCACTCTCAGCTTAATCGCGATGAGTTGTTTAGTGAGTGTTATTACTTGGTTTGGGTCGTTGGATACAACGATGTGGTTTATTTACCAAGAGGACTTGATAAAGTCGGGGCAAATATGGCGACTCATTACGCCTATTTTTTTACACTTTCCGGCAATGGATATTATTTTTGCTCATCTAGCTTTTAATATGATTTGGCTGTATCAGTTTGGGATAAGTATTGAGGAAGAAGAAAAATCGTGGTTTTTACTATTATTGGTCATCATAGCAGGGATTGCGGGCAATGTTGCTCAATCAATGGTGAGTATGGGGATTTTTGGCGGCATGAGCGGTGTGGTTTATGGTTTGTTGGGGTATTTGTTTGTGATGGATAAATTACTTTCCCGATATAGCCCACGTGTACCGAATAATATAGCTTACTTTCTTATCGGTTTTATGGTGTTGGCGGCAATAGGTGTTTTTGGTGACGATATTGCGAATACAGCACACGTTGTAGGGTTTGTTGTGGGTGTGTTATTTGCCGTTGTGAGATATAGTAAGTCCAATTAATTCCTGTTACAGCGTTACATCGTCTCGCCGTATTCGCTATACTGTCTTCGACAGTGTGCCTTGTCCCAGAAATTAATTGACCTCACTATATTTTCTATTGCGTAAGGTGTAGAGGTGAAGCCCAAAAACAAAAAAACCTCGGCAGAACCGAGGTTTTTTATTTTGTAGTAGAAAACTAAAGTTATTTATTTTTCTCTCTATCGATACGCTCTTCCCAGAAAGTGGCATTTTTAATACCTAGCTTGCGTGGGTCGAAAGTGTAGTTTAAATCGGCTTTTGCTGTGCCTTTTTGAGCTTTTTGTTGATTCTCGTAGTCTTTTAATGCTTTCAATGCAGGACGTCCCATAAAGAAGATTAACAAAATACCGACGATGTTCAACCAAGCCATTAGACCAACACCAACGTCGCCCATGCCCCAAATATAACCAGAGCTATTTAAAGCACCGTAGGCAACCATTGCCATAATACAGATTTTGATTAGGAATAGCAAAGTACCGCGACCGCCCTTGACCATACGAGCTAAGTAAGCCGTATTAACTTCAGCGATGTAGTAATAAGCTAAAACAGTCGTGAAGGCAAAGAAGAATACCGCAATGGCAACAAACGTTTGTCCAAATGAACCAAAGACACTAGAAACAGCCATTTGCGTGAATGCAGGCGAGCTGATTTTTGTCGCAGCATCAACGTTTTGTACGATGAATTGACCATCAGGAAGTGTACCTTGAATGTTGTACATGCCAGTGATTAAAATCATCAAAGCAGTTGCTGAACAAACAAATAGTGTATCCACGTAAACTGAGAATGCTTGAACTAAACCTTGTTGTGCAGGGTGTTGTACTTCAGCAGCAGAAGCAGCATGAGGTCCTGTTCCTTGTCCAGCTTCGTTAGAGTAAACACCACGTTTTACACCCCAACCAATAGCAGCACCGAAACCTGCTTGTGCAGTAAAGGCATCATTAAAGATCATTTTTAGTAGTCCAGGGACTTGATCGATATTTGCAAACACAATGATTAATGCCATGATGATATAGCCTAATGCCATAAATGGTACGACAACTTGTGTAAAGTTTGCAATACGCTTAATACCACCAAAGATGATAAAGCCAAGAACTAAAAGAATGATAGCTAAACCAATCATACGGTTCATGCCAACCATGCCAAAGAAAGTTGTATCAACAGCAGCACCTTCACCAAAAACTTGAGTGACCGCATTCACAACACCGTTTGCCTGAGCACCTGGTAAAAAGAAACCACAAGCGACAATAGAAGATAAAGCAAAAACGACACCAAACCATTTTTGTCCTAAGCACTTCTCAAAGTAGTAAGCAGGACCACCACGGTATTGGCCAGTTAGCTGACCTTCTTCTTTGTAGATTTGTCCCAATGTTGACTCAACATAAGCGGTACTAGCACCTAAGAAAGCAACTGTCCACATCCAGAAAATGGCACCAGGACCACCAAAGCCGATAGCGGCAGCAACACCTGCGATGTTACCCATACCAACACGACCAGATAATGATACGGCTAATGCTTGGAAAGATGAGATACCTTGCTCACTCGATTCCCCTCGGAATAATAAACGCCACATTTCGAAAAAGTGACGGACTTGAGCAAAGCGAGTTAAGATTGAATAGAATAAACCTGCCGCCAAACACAAATAAATCAGTGCTGGGCTCCAGATAATACCATTAAGCCAGTTAATTGCTTGTTCCATGATTTCCTCTGAAAAATTCAAAAAATTTAAAAAGTAGATATTAATTCTTTCTCGACAAGAAAATGCTAGAGAAAGAAAAGTAACGATAATGTATCACATTTGTAATGATGAAAGCAAAAATATTAAACTTTTTTTAATCTTTAATATTTTAAATTTTTATATAAATATAAGCTTTTGTCGGTTTGGTTACTTAGCTGTTGTTTGACTAACGAATCAGTTAGTTAAACAAGGGGTGTAACTTGTCTTGAATTTCCTTATGAGGAATGACCTCTGGGGCGGGTATGGTGATATCAGCTGGGATTTTTCGCAGCCAAGTTAGTTGACGTTTTGCCAGTTGTCGGGTGGCAAAAACGCCTCGATCTCGCATTTCTTGGTAGGGTGTGTTGGATTTTTTATTGCTTGGTGTGACATCGTCATAATTCCCCTCTAGATACTCCCATACTTGGCGATACCCTGCACAACGCATAGATGGATTCTCAAGGCTGAGTTGGTACTTGTTGCGTAGCATTTCAACTTCTTCAATAAAGCCATTTTCTAACATTAAATCAAAACGTTTTTCAATGCGTTGATGTAGCCACTGTCGGTTTTCGGGGAAAAAGCAAATATGGAAAAAGTTAAAAGGATTATCGGCAGACTGTTTTCGCTGTTGTTCAAAGAGCTCACTCGGTGCTCTACCGGTTAGTCTAGCGATTTCGATAAAGCGAACTAATCGTTGTGTGTCATTACCTTGTAATTGTTCTCTGAGTTTTGGGTCTATGCGTTGTAACTCATCGTGCAATACTTGGTGTCCTTTGTCTTTAATGATTTGTCTCAGCTCTTGTCGCAACGTTTCACTTGCAGGTGGTAAGTCCGCTAAACCATCAAGCAAAGCCTTGTAGTATAAAATAGTTCCACCGACGAGTAATGGGGTGTTTCCTCTAGCAGTGATTTCAGCAGTGAGACGATGAACGTCCTCGACGAAAGCTGCCGCAGAATAACTTTCTTCGGGAGATAAAATGTTCATCAGGTGGTGCGGATGGGCCTTTTGCTCATCCTCACTGATTTTTGCAGTGCCAATATCCATGTCGCGGTAAACCTGGGCGGAATCCATGTTAATCAACTCAATAGGGAATTGCTGGCTGAGTCGTATGGCTAAATCTGTTTTGCCTGCTGCGGTTGGGCCAGTAACGGCTAAAATAACTGGCTTGTCATTATTTTTAACCACTTATTACTGTCCTCGCAGGAAAAGTTTATCCAGCTGTTTGATTGTGAGTCGCGTCCATGTCGGGCGACCGTGGTTACACTGATCGCTACGTTCCGTTCGCTCCATATCTCTTAATAAGCCATTCATTTCTTCAAAGGATAACTTGTGATTTGCTCGCACCGCCGCGTGACACGCCATATTGCCCAAGATTGGATTTATTGCCGTTTTGTTGGCACGTTGGTCTTGGAAATGCACCAGTTGTTCGATGACTTCAATCACTAATTGTTCGATGTTGCGGTTGCTTAAAATTGCTGGAGTCTCCAAAACGTGAATCGATTCATCGTCGTGAAGACGAAGCTCAAATCCTAACTGTTTGAGGGTTTTTTCCTGCTCTTCGACGACTTGTAACTGTTCGCTAGATAGAGCCAGTTGATAAGGTACTAATAATTTTTGTGAGGCAATCGCATTGTTGTGATATTGCTCTTTCATGCGTTCGTAAACAATGCGTTCGTGAGCGGCGTGCATATCGACAATGATTAAACCCTGTTGGTTTTCTGCCAAAATATAAATGCCATGAATTTGTGCAACAGCACGACCGAGAGGCTGAGTCTCGTTAGTAAATGTTTCATCGCCGAAGGTGTCGATGTCGTTATGTTGGTTAATGTTGCTATTTTGAGCATTATTGGTACCGTCATTCTGTGGTTGTGATGATGGCAATAGTTGGTATTCTGCGAGTTGCCCACGCCCTCTATTTTGCTGGTGTGGTGCTGAGGATCCAAAATTAGAGGCAAAATTAGCGGCAAAACTAGAGCCTGTACTTGAACTGTTAGCAGGGCTGCTATCAGAAGTATTACTGCTTAAGCTGCCTCTTGCCATTCCCGAAGCTTGTGAGGTTGGGAATTGATAGTCCAGTGTTTGGGTTGTCGGCGTGCTGTGTTGGGAAGGCGAGCGAGTGGCTGTATTCTCGTTGCTGCCAGTGCTTTCCGTGTTGCTACTATCGTTAATGATGTCGTGGCTTTTAGGGCGAGCGAGTGCATTGTGCAGTGTTGAGTAAATAAAGTCGTGAACTAAGCGACCTTGGTGGAAGCGTACTTCTTGTTTGGCAGGATGGGCGTTAACATCTACTTGTTCGGGGGCAAGCTCAATATGTAATAGAAAAACAGGTTGGCGACGGCCGTACAAAACATCGGCGTAAGCTTGTTTAATGGCGTGTACGACGAGTCTGTCTTTGATGAAACGGTTGTTGACGTAAAAGTATTGCTTGCCCGCATGGCTGATGGCGATATTAGGGCTTCCTACCCAGCCCCAAAGCCTGACGCCTTGTCGGGTTTCGTCAATAAAGGTAGTTTGCTCCCCTTGTTCTGATGAACCAAAAATATCTTGGTGTCGCTGAGCTTCAAAGTTATCTGCCCCTACTGGCCAGCGGTACACTACTTTGCCATTGTGCGTTAGCGTAAAAGCCACGTCGGGACGAGAAAACGCAATGCGTTTGAACCAATCACTTAGGTGTGAAAATTCTGTTTTTTCGGTTTTGAGAAAGCGTTTTCTCGCAGGGATGTTAAAGAATAAATCAACGACTTCTATGGTCGTGCCAACAGGGTGGGCGGCGGCAGTGACGACTTTTTCATTGGTGATTTGAAAAGCGTTTTCAGCATCTGGTGTGCGTGAGGTTACCTTAATGCGACTAACGGCTGCAATACTTGCCAAGGCTTCACCACGAAACCCCATGGTAGAGACATGCTCAAGATCGTGTAAATTTTCAATTTTACTTGTGGCATGGCTTGCCAATGCTAGCGGTAAATCATCGGAGGAAATTCCTTTGCCGTTATCTCTGACAATAATTGACTTCATGCCGCCATTGATGACTTGAATGTCAATTTTAGTTGCTCCAGCATCAAGGCTATTTTCAAGTAGTTCTTTGATAATCGAAGCCGGACGTTCGATGACTTCTCCTGCTGCAATTTGGTTGACGAGATGATTGTCGAGTTGTTTGATGATTGCCATAAATTTACTTTTTAAACGTATTGAAAATAAAAAATGCTGTACAACGCTAAACTGTACAGCATTTTGATTAAACTAAATATCTATAGTAAATGGTTTGTGTCTTACTATACTTCGACGGCAGAGGAAAATACGACTGCCGTCAAATTTGTACGAGTTTAAGTAGTTTTAGAAGCGTATTTCTTGAGAAATTTTTTCTAAAATAGCCTGTGCTTGCTCAGGGCTTGGTACTTTTTGGTTGTGCGTACGGACAACGGCAAGTTGCTGGCCCTGTTGCTCTGCTAAACCAATGGTGTAGCTATCAATGGTTCTCTCAATCTCTTTGACAATAAAGCCCACTTTTTTGTCGGTGATTTTAGCAAAGCTATAAATGCCTGATTGTCTATTTTGTGCATCAACGTCAAACCCTGCACGGTCAATAGCAATACCGAGTAAACGCCAAGCTTGGTTAAAATCGCTATTAATGACTAAAACAGGCGTACCGTCTTGTAATTTAGCGAAACCGACAGAGCCGCCTTTTTGTGAGGTGTTATCTGTTGCGTTTTGCTGTCCACGCTTGTTTAAGTAAAGATTTAAGCGTCTTAACATTTCAACTTCTAGCTCAGGATTACGCTTTGACTCAACCCATGCAAATGTGTTGTTGTCATTGCCTTTTCTTGAACCAGATACGATTTTCCCTGTGTCATCAACTTCTTCCTCGGTTGCACTGTAGTGAGTGACATAAACAAAAGATTTTTTGCCATCGTAATCAATGCGAGTGCGGAATTTGTCACGCACGCCATCGTCGTGAAGTGAGCTAAACAAGCTGGAGATAAACCCTGAAATCCCCGATTTTGGCAGTTTAGGATTGTTTTCTAACCAACCCGTTTCCATAATGCCAATGTTGGCATCGACGCGAGATAATGGTAATCCATTTTTTAGCCAGAAACTCTTGGCATTCTTAAAGACATTACCCGGTGTATCGTCAATTTCAATCCAAGACTTATCGCCGCTGTGATGAATGTTTTTCAGTGATTCCTTCAAACGATCGCCAGATTGAGCTTTTCCACCGCGTTCTTTTTGATAAGTGGATAAATCTGCATTATCCGTTCCTGAAAGTTCTGGGACAATCATGACGTCGTCAATACTTGAGCTCGTTAAATCAGGTGGTATTTCTAGAGGGTTGGTGACGCGACTTTGACGGTAGTCAGGTCTGTTATCAGGAAGGCTGTCTAGCAAACTTGAATTCGAGCAACCACCTAATAGAATAGCGGAAAAAATAAATGGTGTAATTTTTTTATTCATCATTTTTATTGTTGGTTAATTTGTATTGATTAGTAGTCCTTATTCTTGGTATTTGAATAAGGTGATTAAAAGGTAATATGTGCTTGTTTGGCAGCTTGAGTTACCTTGTCGTAGCTTTCTTCACTGAGAGGAACTAGCGGTAGTCGCAAGTTATTCTCAAGAAAACCCAATTGAGACAGCAACCACTTGGTTGGTGCAGGACTGGGTTCTATAAATAAATCTGTATGTAATCCTTGTAGCGTATCATCAATCGCTTTTGCTTGGGCAAAATCGGTCGTTGCCAAACGGCAAACTTCAGCCATGGCTTTTGGTGCAACATTTGCTGTCACAGAGATTGCACCAGCAGCACCTTCTGAAATAATTTGACAATTAATCGGGTCTTCACCGCTATAGATAGCAAAATCTTCTGGGCAAGCAGCCAATAACTCACGACATCTGTCGATGGTGCTTGCTTCTTTGATTCCGATAATGATTGGATTTTTACTGAGTTCTACAACGCTTTCTACGGAGATATCACTACAAGTTCGCCCTGGGACGTTATACAAAATTAGAGGCAAATCACAGTTTGCTGTAATGGCATTGTAGTGAGCTAATATGCCGCGTTGATTAGGTTTGTTGTAGTAAGGCACGACGGATAAATGAGCATCTGCCCCCGCTGCTTTTGCCGCTTGGGCGAGATGAATTGCTTCTGCGGTGCTGTTTGCCCCAGTTCCTGCGATAACGGGAACGCGACCAGCAACAACTTTGACGGCAAATTCAATGCACTTGATGTGTTCTGATGGCTCTAGGGTTGCTGACTCACCTGTTGTTCCAACAGAGACAATACCATTTGTTCCATTTTCTATTTGGAATTCAATCAGTGACTGGTAACTCTCCCAGTCAATGCTGTTGTCAGCTAACATTGGTGTGACAATAGCGACTAAAGAACCTCTTATCATTACAATTTCCTCTGATTATTATTGTGTGTCATATTAACGTTTAGGGTGTCATAATACAATAGCTTTTAATATTATTAACTATTTTTTTACATTTTAAACGTGTTGTAAGATCCAGTTACATTGCCTCTGGTGTTTGTATTTCTGTATTCGTAAAATAACGAAAAAGGTACCGTCATTCTGACTATTAGCATTCTTTGTTTATATGCTTTGTTTAATCACTAAAAGATTTTCCACAGTGCGGGCAATTGTGTTCTCGTTTAATAATGTTGGCTTGTTTGAGCTGTGATTTAATGATTTCTTCGGCGTCCTCGCTGGATAAATCATACTCTTCTTGTAGTTTTCTCAGGTGGACATATTCTTCAGGGCTGATGATGCCGTCTTGCAAGGCGTTTTTTACTGCAGAGCGGTAGTTGCTTTTGTTTTTGTGCAGCTGCTCCGAAAACGCCGAGGCTAAAATACCGGCGGGTAGTGCAACGATACCAATGCCAAGCACCATAATGATGCCGCCAAATATTTTTCCCAGCGCGGTTATGGGTACTGCGTCACCGTAACCAACAGTCGCTAGTGTGACAATAGACCACCACATTGCCTTGGGAATACTGCCAAAAACCTCAGGTTGGATACGATGTTCTAATAAATACATAAAGCTCGAGGAAATCAGTAATATAATCATCAACACAAAAATAACTGAAAAAAAAGCCTCTCTTTCTCGGCGAATTACTTTTAACAGCGTTGTCATTGCAGTGCTATAGCGAGTGAGTTTGAAAATTCGTATCAAACGAATAACTCTTAGGAAACGTAAGTCGATAGCAAAGAAAGATAAAATAAACGGCAAAATGGCTAATAAATCGATAATCGCCATAGGTGAACTTAAGTAGTTGAAACGCGATTTTACGGCACTTAAAGCAAGGTTTTCCGCTCTGTCGGGTGCGCTCCAAATACGCAATAAATATTCAATGGAAAAAATGATGACAGAATAAAATTCCACCGCAATAAAAATCTTATGATATTGAGCCTTTAGGTTGGGCGAAGATTCTAATATCATCGTGACGACAGATAAGACAATGGTAGAGATAATAATTATGTCGACCACTTTTCCAGAGAGTGAACGACTATTTTCATCTAGGGCTAAAGCTACTTTTTGTCTAATTGTCATTTTGTCATTCTTTTTTTTGCTTTGGTGCATGTTATAATTGCCCAATTGTAACAGAAATATTATTAAAATGGGGCAGTATGATGGTTAAGGTAGGTGAAAAAATATCCGATTTTGTGGGTAAAACTCAAGATGGGGATTGGTGTTTGTCTAATTATGTCGGAAAAAAGGTTGTTTTGTATTTTTACCCTAGAGACAACACGCCAGGGTGTACAACGGAGAGCAAGGAATTTAATGAGAATTTGGCGGCATTTGCTGGGAAAAATACCGTTATTGTTGGTGTTTCTAATGACAGTATTAAAAAACATCAAAATTTTTCTGAGAAATATGGTTTTCAGTTTCCTTTGATTGCTGATGAAGATAAGGTTATTTCTGAGCAGTTCGGTGTTTACCAGTTGAAAAAATTTATGGGTAAAGAGTTTATGGGTATTGTTCGTTCGACTTTCTTAATTGACGAGCAGGGTGTTTTGCAACAAGAGTGGCGAAATGTTAAGGTTAAAGGGCACGTCGATGAGGTCCTTGCCGCAGTTTCCTAGTTGATTGAGTTGTAAAAATGAATAAGTTAAATAACCTCCCTCAAAAAGTTGCCTTCTTGTTGTTGGAAAATCTGTCGATGATGTCTTTTGCGGCGATGATAGAGCCTATGCGAGCAGCGAATACTTTGATGGGTGAAAAGCTGTTTGATTGGCACTTGTATTCCATTGATGGTGAGCCAGTTACTGCCAGTAATTTTGTTAAAATGGAAGTTCAGGGTTCCATGACGGAGATGGGTTCTCCTGATATGATTATTCTTTGTGGTGGTAATGATATTCAGAAAGTTGATTACAAAAGTGTTGCCAAAAGTTTAAGAAAGTATGCCAGTAATCCAGATGTTACATTGGTGGGCATTTGTACGGGAAGCTATGTTTTGGCGAAGTGTGGCTTTCTTGACAAGGTGCGATGTACCATTCATTGGGAAAATATTGCTAGTTTCCGAGAGGAAATGCCGAATTTGTTAGTGACCAATAATTTGTTTGAGATTGATAAAAATCGCATTACTTGTTCGGGTGGTACAGCACCGATTGATATGTCATTGGAGCTTATCAGGCAGTCATTAGGTGAAGATACCATGTTTGCTGTTGCAGATCAGTATATTCACGAGCGTCCGCGTCCATCTGATGAGTCTCAAAAAATGGCAGAGCATATGCTGATTTCAAAACAGTCTCCCAAGTTGGCAGAGGCTGTGCAGATTATGCAAAACCACATTGATGATCCTTTGACAACGAATGAAGTGGCGGAAATTGCTCAAGTGTCATTGCGACAATTAGAGCGTTTGTTTAAAAAGCACAAAAACACAACGCCACAAAGATACTATTTATTCTTGCGTTTGCAGCAAGCGAGGCGTTTGTTATTGCAAACAAGTCTATCTGTTTTGCAGGTAACTATCGCGACGGGGTTTTCTTCTCAGTCTCACTTTACTAAATGTTACCGAGATTTGTTTCATCGAACACCTGGTAGCGAACGTAAAACTAAGAAAATAGTTCAAGATACAGAAGAGTAGTTGAAGGCGTAAAAATTATTAAATTTATGATTTGGTACCGTCATTCTGAATGTTGATTGGTGAAAGTGAAGTGTTGCCTATTTTGTTAAGTTCGTTAGGAAATAAAAAAGCCCGCTAAAAGCGGGCTTTTTTATTGAGTGTCTAATTACTTAGAACTTACTTTTTCTTGATTGAAACACCAGAAACAGTAACGTCTACACGACGGTTCAATTGACGACCAGCCGCTGTAGCGTTAGTTGCAACAGGGTTAGACTCGCCTTCACCGAAAGCAGAAATCATGTCAGCTGGGATGCCCAGGCTTACTAAGTAGTTGGCAACTGAAATAGCACGACGCTCAGACAAGCCTTGGTTGTAAGCTACTGAACCACGGCTATCAGTGTGACCGACAACTTTCACGCCAGTAACTGTTTTGATAATACCTAACTCTTCACCTTTCTTAATTTTACTCGCTAGAGTTTTTAAAGCCGCTTTGCCAGCAGGAAGCAAGTTTGCTTTAGCTGTTTTAAACAAGGCTTCCGCACCTAGTGAAAAATCAACTTCAGCAGACTGAACTGCTCCACACTCGGCTAATTGAGCATTGTCAACAACCTCAACACATTGGCCAAAGTCATTTCTAACTGCTGAGCCAGAGCTGTCAACTAGAGCATTTGTAGGGTTGTGAGCTGATGCTGCGAAAGTCACAGCAGAAGCGGCGATAAGGGCTAGTTTTAAATTTTTATTCATAGTTTTTCTCCAAAAGATAACTTGCAAGTTGTATCCTAATATATGTTGTTTCAGAGTTCTGAAAATTGAAACTCTCCAATATAATAAGCTGAAAAACAGAAAAAGCAAATAAATTTAGTCTTAAAAACAACAAAAAGCACTTTTTGCGGTATTTTTGATACCAACGGTTCTTATTTCGATATTGGATATTTGCCATAATACGGGCTGTTTGTGGTAAAATGCTAGCTTAATTATCAAAATAATAACTTAATAATAACTTACTACGGATTAACTCATGAGTGAATTTGCTAAACAAGTTGCCCCTGTCAGCTTAGAAAGCGAGATGAAATCATCTTATTTGGACTATGCGATGAGCGTTATCGTTGGGCGAGCCTTGCCTGATGTTCGAGATGGTTTGAAGCCTGTACACCGTCGCGTGTTGTTTGCGATGGATAAGAATAATAATGCCTACAATCGTCCTTACATCAAATCGGCACGTATTGTCGGTGATGTAATTGGTAAATACCATCCGCATGGTGATGTGGCAGTCTACGACACGATTGTGCGTATGGCTCAGCCATTCTCTATGCGCAGTATGTTGGTTGATGGGCAAGGGAACTTTGGTTCGGTTGACGGTGATGCACCAGCTGCTATGCGTTATACGGAAATACGTATGGCGAAAATCTCTCATAAGTTACTTGCGGACATCAATAAGGAAACCGTTGATTTTGTGCCAAACTATGATGGTAAAGAAACCGAGCCGGCGGTTCTGCCAACCTTGGTGCCTAATTTATTGGTCAATGGTTCTTCGGGTATTGCGGTTGGTATGGCGACGAATATTCCGCCTCATAATGTTGGTGAGGCAATTAATGCTTGCTTGGTACAACTCGATAATCCTGAGGCAAGTATTGATGACTTGTTGGCAGTTATGCCAGGTCCTGACTTCCCAACTGCGGCAATGATTAATGGTGCGGATGGTATTCGTCAAGCTTATGAGACAGGTCGTGGTCGAATTTTTATTCGTTCAAAAACACACTTTGAGACAATTAATGAAAATAATGGTCGCCAAGCGATTATTGTTGATGAATTACCTTATCAGGTGAATAAAGCCCGTTTGGTTGAGCGTATTGCTCAACTGATGAAAGATAAAATTATTGAAGGCATTTCTGAGTTGCGTGACGAGTCAGACAAAGATGGTATTCGCGTTGTCATCGAGTTAGGGCTAGGGGAAGTTCCTGAGGTTGTCCTAAATAACTTATACCGACAAACGCAATTGCAAATTTCTTACGGTGTGAACATGGTGGCACTGATTGACGGTCGCCCTCAGCTGTTGTCTTTGCGTGAGATTATTGCGGCATTTTTGAAGCACCGCCGAGAAGTGGTGACGCGTCGAACGATTTTTGAATTAAGGAAAGCTAAAAATAGAACGCATGTTTTAGAAGGTTTGACGGTTGCTTTAAATAATATTGATGAAGTTATCGAGCTAATTAAGCGTTCGCCAGGACCTGCGGAGGCAAAAGAAGGTTTGATGGCAAAAGCTTGGCAGCCTGGTCAAGTGACAGGTATGCTAGAAAGGGCGGGGGCTGAAAACTCTCGTCCAGATGATTTGGAAGATAAGTATGGCTTGCATAATAATGTATACCATTTGTCGCCTGTCCAAGCTCAGGCAATTCTCGATATGCGCTTGCATCGTTTGACGGGGCTAGAGCAAGAAAAAATCATTGAAGAATATAAAGAGTTAATTGCATTAATCGAAGATTTACTCGATATTTTGACCAATCCAGATCGTTTGATTCAAGTTATTCGTGAGGAGCTTGAGGCTATTCGTGATGAATTTGGTGATCCTCGTCGCACAGAAATTATTGAACAGCACTTGAACCTAACGTTAGAAGATTTGATTGCTCAAGAAGAATTAGTCGTGACGTGGTCGCACGAAGGTTACGTTAAGTCTCAGCCTTTATCTGCGTACGAAGCACAGCGTCGAGGTGGTCGAGGTAAGTCAGCAACAAAAACAAAAGATAAGGATTTTGTCGAACAGTTATTTGTTGCCAATAGCCACGATACTTTGCTTACCTTTACTAATAAGGGTAAGGTTTTCTGGATTAAAGTGTACGATTTGCCTCAAGCTGGACGTAATGCAAAAGGTAAGCCAGTTGTTAATTTACTTCAGTTGGAAGAGGGTGAGAAAGTCGAAGCGGTATTGCCAATCAAGGAATATAGCGACGATCAATTTGTCTTCTTTGCGACCAAAAAAGGCACAGTGAAGAAAACGCCATTATCAGCGTTCTCCAATCAGCGAGCTAACGGCATTATCGCGGTGAATTTACGTGATGGTGACGAGTTATTAGATGTGGCAATGACTGACGGTAATAGTGATGTCATGCTATTTAGTGATACGGGTAAGGTTATTCGCTTTGATGAAAATGATGTTCGCAGTATGGGGCGTACGGCTGCCGGTGTGCGTGGTATGCGTTTACTTGACGATAGTTGTTTGGTCGGTCTTGTGGTGGTTGCTCATGCGTCTGATGATGGTGGCACTCAAGAAAGCGATGTTCAAGAAAGTGATATCCTGACGGCAACAGTCAATGGCTACGGGAAGCGTACTGCCTTGAGTGAATACCCATTGCGAGGACGTGGTGGTCAAGGGGTGATTTCTATCCAAACCAGTGAGCGAAATGGTAACGTTGTTGGTGCAATATTGGTTGATGAGACGGATGAAACGATGCTTATTACTGATGGTGGCACGCTAATTCGTTCTCGTGTCAGCGAAGTTTCTCGCGTAGGAAGAAATACTCAAGGTGTCAAACTGATTAAAATGGGTGATAAAGAGCAGTTGATTAGTATTGCTCGCATTATTCCAGAGGATGAGGAAGATGAGAGTGACGGTACTAATAGTGATATTGACGAGTTGACGGTTGATACTGGCCTGTCAGATGATTCGGTTGAGTAATAAATAGCAAAGCGAGGATGAACCATGACAAACAACAATAATCAAGATTTACTTAAATTTCGTGATGAAATTGATAGTATTGATGAAAGTGTTTTAAAGTTGCTTTCTCGTCGTGCTGAATGTGCGAAAGAAATTGGTCACATTAAACAGAATCAGACGGTTGCGGTGCCTTTTTATCGCCCAGAGCGAGAAAAAGCTGTTTTAGATCGTTTGATGGCTCTCAATACTGGACCGTTGCCTGATAAGGAAATTCACCGTCTTTTCCGAGAAGTTATGTCGGCTTGTTTGGCGTTAGAGATGCCAATGGATATTGCTTATTTGGGGCCTGAGGGTACCTTTACGCAGGCGGCGGTTTTAAAGCAGTTTGGTCATTCTGTGAATACGGTCGCTATGCGAACAATTCCCGATGTGTTTAAAGCGGTGCAGTCAGAAAATGCCCATTTCGGTATTGTACCCATTGAAAATTCAACTGAAGGTGTGGTGACGCATACTTTAGATATGCTGTTGAAGTCAGATTTAAAAATTTGCGGTGAGATTTTGTTGCGTATCCAGCATAACTTATTATCAAATGCTCAAGATTTAGCCTCTGTCGAAGTCGTTTATGCCCATGAGCAGGCATTGGCTCAATGCCGTCATTGGATTAATCGCTATATGCCAAATGTCGAGTGTAAAGCGGTTGCGAGCAATGGACTTGCGGCAGATTTGGCGGTTAAAGAAACGAATGCGGCAGCTATTGCTGGTTTGATGGCATCTGACTTTTATGGCTTGTCTATTCTGGCGGCAGGTATTGAAGACGAGGCAAATAACACGACGCGTTTCCTTGTGCTTGGGCATCAAGATTTGGCTTCTACTGGCGATGATAAGACCAGTTTGGTTGTTTCCTCAAATAACCACCCAGGATTGTTGCATCAGTTATTAGAACCGATTTCAAGACATAATATCAATATGACGCGATTGGAGTCACGCCCTGCTCGCCAAGGTATCTGGGAATATGTTTTCTTTATCGATATTGAAGGCCATAGAGATGATGACAATGTGCAGTTACTTCTAAAAGAAATGCAAGATGTCGCAACTTTGTTTAAAGTGTTGGGTTCATATCCTGTCGGGAAAGTTTTTTAATTGTATTTTAAATGATAACTGGGCGAGTATTATTGCTAGGTAGTTTTTGTGTGACCGTATAGCGAATGCGGCGAGACGATGTAACGCTGTAACAGGAATTAATTGACCTTACTATATCAAACAAATCAGAAAATAGTACCGTCATTCTGTATTGGTAAGGCGAGTATTTTGGGGTAGAGAAATCTTTTTGAAGTGAAAAGGTTGCCCCGCAAATGACGTATTTGGCAAAATGCTCTTGAACGAGTATGTTCAAGTGGAAGGCAGATAAATATAAAACTTAGGCTTCCAAAATACATGGCATGCACACCGTTTTACGTTTGCCCCCTAGCAATATAAATTAAGGTCAAGAGACTGTAGCCTTATTACAATCATTGCAGGTAACAACCTAAGTAAACTATACCACAAACCAGGGTGAAAAGGGCAAAAAAATAAGCCTACCATTCGGTAAGCTTATTTGGGTATGAATGTCCGTTAAACTTCGTTAGTTTAAGGGGCGGAATTTAACCCTTAAACCACTAAACAGAGAATGAAGAACCGCAACCGCAGGTTGTGTTGGCGTTCGGGTTGCGAACGACAAACTGAGCCCCTTGTAGGTCTTCTTTGTAGTCGATTTCGGCGGCGGTTAGGTATTGATAGGAGATTGGGTCGATGAGCAAGCTGACACCTTCTGTTGTTGTGATGGCGTCTCCTTCTTCAATGTTCTCATCAAATGTAAAGCCGTACTGAAACCCAGAGCAACCGCCACCTGTAATATAGATGCGAAGTTTTAGTGCCTCATTTTCTTCTTCTTCGATGAGTTCTTTGACTTTAAGAGCGGCTGATTTTGTAAAAACCACATCAGCATCGTAAGTTTCAATTGCCATAATTTACCTTTGTATTGTTATTTGTTTTTATTTCTGCGACGGCTATCATAGCATTTTTAAATTTTTCCGCAATATTCTCTTGTTAGGTAAATTCTTTTCTGGTAGGATACTCGCCTTATTTTATTTTGTGTGCGGAGAAACCCATAAATGAAAACATTTAGTGCAAAACCAGCCGAAGTCAAAAGAGACTGGTACGTTATTGATGCTGAGGGTAAAACCTTAGGTCGTCTTGCAACAGAAGTTGCTCGTCGCTTACGTGGTAAGCATAAACCAACTTATACACCTCACGTTGATACTGGTGATTATATTATCATTGTCAATGCTGAAAAAGTTCACACAACTGGTGATAAAGTGAACAAAAAGATGTACTACCGTCACACGGGCTACATCGGTAACTTAAAATCTGAAACATTAAAAGAATGTTTAGAGCGTCACCCAGAGCGTGCTATTGAAGCCGCTGTGAAAGGCATGTTGCCAAAGAACCCTTTGGGTCGTGCTATGTTTAAGAAAATGAAAGTTTTCGCAGGTAGTGAGCATACTCACGCTGCACAGCAACCTAAAGCTTTAGAAATTTAATAGGTGAATAACATGGAACAATATTACGCAACAGGTCGTCGTAAATCATCTTCTGCTCGCGTCTTTTTAAAGAAAGGTAGCGGAAACATTATCGTTAATAACAAGCCATTAGACGAGTATTTTGGTCGTGAGACTTCTCGCATGGTTGTTCGTCAGCCGCTAGAAGCAATTGATAGCCTAGACAACTTTGACTTATTCATCACTGTTAGCGGTGGTGGAAGTACTGGTCAATCTGGTGCTATTCGTCATGGTATTGCTCGTGCATTAGTTGGCTATGATGAAGTGAATAAAGCAACAATGCGTGCTCGTGGTTTCCTAACTCGCGATGCTCGTAAAGTTGAACGTAAGAAAGTCGGTCTTCGTAAAGCACGTAGAGCGGTTCAGTTCTCGAAACGTTAATCGTTCGACTCTTTCGTTTTACGAAAATCAAAGCACACAGCCGCCAAGTTTTGCTTGGCGGTTTTTTTGCTGTTTATAGGATTTGTCTTTAAAGGATTATTTGTGGTATTTGGTCACGATTGGTACCGTCATTCTACGGCACTACAAAAAGGTAATAGTGAGGTATCAGTGTATACTGATTGATGAGCCTTAGCTACGTACCACAAAAAGTTTGATAATGAGATTGCCAAGTTTGACTTGGTGGTGTCTGAAAGTCTGAGTAAGTAGACAAATTATCCCATTGATAAGGGCTTTCTAATTTCTCTAAGAGTAGAGAAAAGTGGCTCATATCGCCAGTCGTTGCATCGGTTAATGCTTGTTCAACAAGATGGTTGCGAGGAATGATGATGGGGTTGTTTGTTTGCATAAGCGAGAGGCTTTTACGATTTTTTTGTTCGACGCGTTTTAGCCATTGCTGTTGCCAATTGGTAAACTGCTTATTGTTAGGTAAGTCGTATTCCTCGCTCATAATACATTTTGTGAGTTCAACAAAGGTATTGGTGTAATCCAATTGCTGTTTTTGCATTATGGCTAGTAGGTCTTCTATCAAAAAACTATCGCTTTTTTGAACTGTTAAAATTCCCAATTTTTTTCTCATCATGCTAAACCATGTGGTTTTTTGTTGTGGGAGAAAGTTTTCTAACTTTTCACTGGCTAGTTCAATGGCTTTTTCTTTGTCTTCATTGATGAGTGGTAATAAAGCTTCTGCAAATCTGGCTAAATTCCACTGCGTCATGCTTGCTTGTTTCCCAAAAGCATAGCGACCATTTCTGTCAATCGAACTATAAACGGTATCGTGATGATAAGTGTCCATAAAGGCACAAGGTCCATAGTCAATGGTTTCTCCGCTAATCGTAACATTATCGGTATTCAAAACACCATGAATAAATCCGACGCGTAGCCAGTGATTCAGTAAAGTTATTTGTTGCTCAATAACTTTTTCTAGTAAGGCTAAAGCTGGGTTTTCAGTGTCGGATAATGCAGGGTAGTGGCGGTGAATGGCGTAGTCACATAAGCTTTTTAGAAATTTTGGGTTGTTTTGTTGTTGAGACAAAATGTTGGCGTAAACAAATGTACCAACACGCAAATGGCTTTTTGCAACGCGTACTAATACTGCCGCTGCTTCTTTGCTAGTGCGATGAATATACTCACCAGTACTGGTGACGGCGAGGCTTCTTGTCGTTGGAATACCTAAGTTTGCCATTGCTTCACTGATAAGATACTCTCGTAACATCGAAGAGAGTGTTGCTTTGCCGTCGCCGTGACGAGAAAAAGCGGTTCTACCAGCCCCTTTTAGTTGCATGTCTAGTAATGAGCCATCGGGGCTTTTTATCTCGCCGATTAATATTGCCCGTCCATCACCCAAATTATTAAGATAGCCAAATTGATGGCCAGCGTAAGCTTGAGCGATTGGAGAAGCTGAGGACGGAAGTTTTGATCCTGAAAAAAATTGTGCCAGTTCATCATCTTTGTATGGCGAAATATCTATACCGATTGATTTTGCCAAATTCTGATTGATAACGATAGCTTGTGGGTTGCTGACCTTCTCTGGTGTGGCAGGTGCATAAAAAAATTCGGGGAGGTTTTGGTAGCTGTGTAATAGTTGCAAATGCTTCATTTTGTCCTTGCTGTGTTTTAAAGGCTTCCCCTTTTAATGAAGAAGTTAGGCTATAGCTTAATTCGCTACAGCATCATGCTGCCTCGCCGCGTTCTTATACTGTCCTCGGTGGCAAGCCTTGTGTCGAAAATTAATCTATTTCACTATATAATTAAGGGATTATCAATAATTAATAAAAAATGATGACGAGTAACATGATAATGAGAAAGCTGTATTTATGGGGAAGTTTAATGATTTTGTCGATTCTTACCGTCATTCTGGGTAAAGAATTAATAGCAACGGAGAAAAAAACAATGGCAACAGAATTAGAAACCGTTTCGGTAACACAAACAGATAGTATTGTTTTGGGTGCAGGGTGTTTTTGGGGTGCAGAAAAACGTTATCAAGGTATTGTTGGCGTGATTGAGGCTATTTCAGGTTATGCGGATGGGCGAGGTTTTGAACCCAATTACCAGTCAATTAGTGCGAGTGAGAATAGAAATAATCCCGATAATTTTGCCGAGGTGGTAAAGGTTATCTACGACCCTAAAAAAGTCTCATTAAAAACAATTTTAGAGAATTATTTTGAAGGGCATGATCCCACACAATTAAATCGTCAGGGCAACGATATCGGCACTCAGTATCGCTCAACGATTTTGTACCAAAGCGAGGCACAGCAGAAAATGGCTGAGATGCTTGCCGAGAAATACCAGCAGCGACTAAGTGCTGAAGGCTACGGGAAAATCACGACGCTGATTAGGCCTCTGGATAAATTTTATCCAGCAGAAGACTATCACCAAGATTATTTGGAAAAAAATCCTAATGGCTACTGTCCTAATCATTCTACTGGCGTAACGTTTGCACAGGCAGAAAGTGCTTCGACTGTCGATAATGCGGCTTTGCAACGCGGTAAGCATATCGTTGTTTTAGAAGCACTGTTTTGTCCTTACTGTGAAAAATTCAAAAAAAATGTTACGCAACATTACCAAGGGGAGATTCCTTTGCACTATCGCCAAGCAGAAGACTTGCAAGGGTTGGAAATCAAAACGCCAACATGGGCAACGCCAACCATTTTCTTTTTGCAAGACGGCAAAGAGGTTTTTGCTCGCCAAGGTTATATGACTGCGAAAGAATTTTACCAAGCTTTGGGGGCTTTCCAGTTAGGCAAAGACTCTAAGGCCTATGAAGTGGCTTTTGAAGAGGGGACGGAAAGTCGTTTTTGCAAACGCTATGATTTATTTAAAAATACGGGCGAAGGCGTTTTTATTGACAGTCTAAGTGGTGAGTCACTATTTGACACAAAAGACCGCTTTGATTCGGGTTCGGGTTGGTTATCTTTTAGCAAAGCGGTTGAGGGTGCGGTGATTGAAACGCCAGACAATCGTTTTGGCATGCAACGTATTGAGGTCCGTGCTAAAACTTCAGGAATTCACTTGGGGCATGTTTTTGACGATGGACCTGGCGGCACGCGTCGCTTCTGCATCAATGCCAATGTGCTGACTTTTAAACCGAGAGAAAAATAGTCAGGAGAAAGGCATTGTGTCGTTACGTTTCAGAATGACGGTACCAAATATAGTGAAATAGATTAGTTTTTGATACAAGTCTTGCCATATTAGAATACTGTCTTCGACAACGTGCCTTGTACCAGAAATTAATTGCCCTCACTATATTTCACCATACCTAAAAAATTATACAGTACTTTGGATAAGGGGTAATAACTGATATTATAGCCCCTTATTTTTATTTATAATTGGAGTAAAACTGTGTTGCTTGCTATAACAAAATTTTTCATTACCCATCTTTTCCGTGTTGAAGTGAATGGTGAGTACAAAGGAGGAAAGAAAAATGGAAATGAGAAAACGTTAATTATTGCCAATCACTCGTCATTTATTGATGGCATTCTGCTCCTATTGTTTTTACCTGAAAAGCCGATTTTTGTGATTCACCAAGAAAGTGAGCACAGTGTCTTTTTTCGTTTTTTCTTGCGACATGTTGACTATTTGACGGTGGATACTGCTCACCCTATGGCAATGCGTAGAGTGGTGAAAATCATCAATAGTGGGAAAACGGTTGTCATGTTCCCAGAAGGCAGAATTACTGTAACAGGTTCTTTGATGAAACTTTATGCAGGGGCGGCATTTGCAGCAGTTAAAACCAAGGCAACATTAATTCCTGTGCAAATTAGCGGTGCACAATATACTTATTTTAGCCGTTTGGGACGCTTGTTTAACCTGCGTGCTTTCCCACAAGTTCGATTGACGATTTTTCCACCGACGCAAATTGACCTTGGCAGTAAGTCGCTTAGTAATGAGGAAGAGCGAGAGCTTGCCAAAGAGCAAATGAATGATTTAATGATGAGAATGGTCGTCAAAGCACGTGCGCCGCTGACTTTGTACGAGAACTTATTAGAATCAACCAAAGTTCACGGTAGCGATAGAATTTTATTCCAAGATAGCTTGGGAGAAGAAATGACCTACGGAGAAATGGTGAGAAAGTCTGTTTCGCTGTCGGTTTTATTGCGACGTAAATTTGACTTGGATAAACGCGTGGGCATTATGTTGCCTAACAGCAACGGCTGTGTATTGGCATTTTATGCTTTGCAGCACATGGGAAAAACCCCGGTTATGATTAATTTCACCTCGGGTAGTCGCTCCATATTATCTGGCTTAGTTGCCACGCAAACCAAGACCATTTTAACTTCTCGTCGCTTTATTGAAAAAGGTGAATTACAACCATTGGTTGAACAGTTAAGCGATTACGATATTGTTTATCTAGAAGATTTACGCAAGATGGTTAAAACGTCTGATAAGCTCATGATTGCGACAAAACGTTATTTCCCTAAATGGACGCTAACAAAGCAGAAACCTGAAGATGAGGCGTTAGTGCTTTTCACTTCTGGAACAGAAGGTCTGCCTAAAGGTGTTGTTCACAGCCACAATAGTTTAATGACGCAAACGGCACAAATTAAAGCGATTTATGACGTTAATCCACAAGACTGCTTTATGGCTTGTTTGCCTGTTTTCCATGTGTTTGGCTTGATGCTGGGCTTTATTTTGCCGATTTCAACAGGGAGTTCGGGGGTGCTATATCCGTCACCACTGCATTACAAAGTGATTCCTGAGTTAATTTATGAAAAGGGTTGTACCGTATTGTTTAGTACCTCAACTTTCTTGATGGGCTATGCACGATTTGCTGAACCTTACGATTTCCACAGTTTGCGTTATATTATTGCAGGTGCTGAAAAATTATCTGTTGAGGTGGTCAAAACTTATCATGAGAAATTTGGTATTCGTATTATGGAAGGATACGGTGCGACTGAAACAGCACCAGTGATTGCGGTAAACACACCTATGGCTCACCGCCGTGGTTCTGTCGGGAAAATTTTACCTGATATGGAAGTGGAAATTGTGCCAGTACCTGGCATCCACGATGCTGGAAAATTAATTGTGAAGGCGGACAACGTCATGCAAGGATATTTGCGAGCAGATAATCCCGGTGTGCTAGAGGAAACGCCTGTCCAAGACGGCAAACGCATTTACGATACTGGCGATATCGCCATGATAGATGAAGATGGTTATTTGCATTTGCGTGGGCGAGTTAAGCGTTTTGCAAAACTGGCTGGTGAGATGGTTTCTTTGGACACAGTGGAAACGATGGCCATTCATGCCTCTCCGGATGAGCGTCATGCTGTTGTCAGTACGATGGATAAACGAAAAGGCGAAGCCTTGCATTTGTTTACAACGGACAAAGCGTTAACGCGAAAAATGATACAGCATGCAGCCAAAGAAATGGGTATTCCCAAACTAGCTGTACCGAAAAATATCCACTTTATCGAAGAAATTCCTGTGTTCACTAGTGGTAAGACAAATTATCCAGCTCTATCGGAAACTTTGGAAGTGATAACGAAAAAATAAAGGAAAGCTCCGAAAAATGCACATTTCGGCACAATGCTGTGTTGTGTAGAGCTTGCTAAAAGGAAAAGGCGGAGCAAATTGCTTCGCCTTTTCTCATTCTGCTAAAAAATTTTCGCTACTGCGTTATATCCCTTGCCTTACTCGTTGTGCTACCTGCGGCGAATTTTTTGTTGCGGCTATATCTTGCTATTCAGCATGGCTATGTTTGGTACCGTCATTCTGTCATTGCAGAGCTTGACTATATAGCGGAATAACTTACAAAGAATAAGTCATTTCATCGCCAACTTTTAACGTTCCCACGTTCTCTACGCCGCCACAAACGCCAAAAATTGGTCTGCCTTCAAAGCGGCGATAAGTGTTTAGGTAGTCGCCTACCGCTTTTTCTGCTGTGAGTGTGTCTGGGTTGATGTTGGGGATGTTACAGCGTTCACAAGGTTTGTTTAAAATGACCGAACAGCTTTGCGTTTGTACATGTTTCCAAGCATCCTCGGCAAAAGCTGGCAAGTTATTCTCACTATCCTTGACGACAATGTTGGGTCGGAATCGTCTGGCGTCAATAGGGAAGTCGGGGATATGTGCTTGTGCGTCTGCTAAAGAAGCCTCACTAATCAAGTGCACGGCTTGCTCATCTTGGAAAAGTACGGGTGAGTCACAATTTTCTGTATCAGAGGGGCGAGTTGCCAGCAAGCGAACTTTTTTGCCAATAACTTTTGAGAGGAAATCGGCAACGACATCGCCTTGGTCAAAGGCAGGGACTTCGCGTTTCCAAACGGTAGCTTGAGCTTTATGCTGATATTGGCGTGAAAAAGAACAGCTGTCTTCTTGATAGGAAAGTGTGATTTCATCACCGTATAGGGCCACACCAATATGAGCCAGTATGGCATCGCTACGTTGTGTGACAAAACGGCCTTTTTCGTCGACAATCATCATTGAGCGGTCGTCTTTTAGCCCAGAAGGGAGTAACTCAATTTGCTCGACTTGTACGCCTTGGCAAGATTTGATGGGGTAAACCCATAATTGAGTGATTTTTAACATATTGTCTTCCTCGATTTTAGTACAGAATGACGGTACCATTTTGTGTTTTTTAATGTCACTGCATGTATACCGTCATTCTCTAGTTGTGTAAGGCTGATATGGTCGTTGACTATTGCATGAATTATTTCGGTTGCTTTTTCGGTCGCTGCCAACCGCTAATGACTGTTTGTTTGGTGCGAGTCAGTGCCAGTGTGTCTTGGTTGACGGCTTTGGTAATCGTTGAGCCTGCGGCGATGGTCGCATTTGCTCCGATGGTCACAGGCGCAACTAGGGCGGTGTTTGAACCAATAAAAGCATTTTTCTCAATAATCGTCTTGTGTTTGTTGGCACCGTCGTAGTTACAGGTGATTGTTCCCGCACCTACGTTGACCGCTTCGCCAATGATTGCGTCACCGACATAGCTTAGGTGGTTAACTTTTGCTCCTTGAGAAATTTGAGCATTTTTGGTTTCGACGAAATTGCCAATTTTTGTGTTGTTTGCCAATTGTGTGTTAGGACGAAGTCTAGCAAAAGGACCAATGTCGGCATTATCACCAATGATTGAGTCTTCGATAATAGTATTGGCTTTAATGATAGTGTTTGCCCCGATAGTACTGTTTTTAATGATACAGTTGGGTTCAATAATAACATTTTTACCTAAAACAACTTCGCCCTCAAAAACACAGTTGATATCGATAAAACAATCGACACCAGCCTGTAGTTGACCGCGAATATCGAGACGACTTGGGTCGCAAAGTTGAACGCCGTCAGTCATCAACTGTTCTGCTTGTCGCATTTGGAAAATGCGTTCTAGTTGAGCGAGTTGAATTTTGTTGTTACAGCCTAAAACTTCGCTAAAGTCACTAATGACGTGGGCATTCACTGGGTGATTGTTCTGATTGGCAAGCGAAACAATATCGGTTAAGTAATACTCTTTTTGAGCATTGTTATTGCCAATTTGAGGGAGAAGTTTTTTCAGCACGTCACCGCGAATGGCAAATACGCCGCTATTGATTTCACAAACTTGTTTTTCGGCTTCATTGGCATCTTTTTCTTCGACAATGCGGTCTACGTGACCCTGCTCATTGCGAATAATGCGACCATAACCAAAAGGGTCTTGAATAGAAACGGTTAAAACGGCAATGCCGCTAGTTTTGGAAGCGAGCGATAAGTCATTGAGGGTTTGCTCGCGAATGAGTGGTGCGTCTCCTACTAAAATTAGATAAGTCGTGTCGTCTTGTAAGTGGGGAAGTGTTTGCAATACCGCATGTCCTGTGCCAAGTTGTTCCGTTTGCTCAACCCAGTCGATTTTTTCGTGGGCAAATGTGGCTTTTAATTGTTCGCCTTTGTGACCAAAAATAATGATTGGTTGAGAATTACTGAGTTTTTTGGCTTGCTCAACTAAGTGTCCAAGCATGGGCTTGCCGCCAACAGTATGTAAGACTTTAGGCTTTGAAGAACGCATGCGAGTACCTTGTCCCGCAGCTAAAATGATAATACCATTTTTCATAATGTTATAAATTTTATCTTATTAAAAACAAATGTATTATAGCTCATAAAGACAAAATTAGGTATGGTAAAAAAAAGGAAAACAGCGTATCATGTGGGCAGTAAAAAAATCAATAGAGGAGCCTGATTATGTCTTACCCCGCATTAAAAAACCTAGGTATTAACCGCCCACATGAAATTAGTGCCTATACATTAACTACACATAATGATGTCGATACGTTGCGGATTAAGTATGTTCGTCAGAAAGGCTCTTTATTGCCTACGGCTAAGAAATTTAAATTTCCTCGTCGTCCTGTTCCGGGTGTTCAGCCTGTTCCGGGTGAAGTTGCCATGACGGAAATTTCGCCAGCGTTAGAGGAAGCTTTAGAAGAATTGTCTCATTTGTTGAGCGAAGCGAACTCGACTCAAGATAAGAAAGCAGAACTGCTTCATGAGCTTCACGAGTTTGAAGAGTATATTCGCATCCGAATTGCAGAATTTCGTGCGGAAGTCGAAAAACTATAAAACTTCTCAGTTGATGATGTAAGATTTATTGTGGTTTTATGTCTCGATATTGTGTTTTGGTACCGTCATTCTGAATATATACTAAGGCCAATTAATTCCTGTTACGGCGTTACATGGTCTCGCCGTATTAGTGTACTGTCTTCGACGGCAGGCCTTGTGTCAAAAATTAAGTTATTTCACTGTAGCGTTGTTGCTAAAACATTTACAAAAAAACACCTCAAAAGCTAAATGAGCTTTTGAGGTGTTTTTGCTTTTTTGCTTAATTACTGAGCGTTCTAAGTATTGTTGGTGTTGTTGTTCGGGTGAATGCCCAATTCTTGCCAAATGCTATCAATTTTTTCTTTCACTTCTGGCGTCATGATAATTGGTTCTCCCCATTCTCGTTGGGTTTCTCCTTGCCATTTGTTGGTTGCGTCTAATCCCATTTTTGATCCAAGTCCAGAAACGGGCGAAGCAAAGTCAAGGTAGTCAATCGGTGTGCCTTCGATACCCACGGTGTCTCGTACAGGGTCCATGCGTGTGGTAATTGCCCAAATAACATCTTGCCAGTTTCTACAATTGACATCTTCATCGACAATAATTAGGAACTTGGTGTACATAAACTGCTGTAAGTATGACCAAGCCCCCATCATGACTTTTTTGGCATGGCCAGGGAATTGTTTTTTAATAGAGATGATTGCCATGCGGTATGAGCAGCCTTCGGGTGGTAAGTAGAAATCCACAATTTCAGGATATTGCTTTTGAATAATTGGGATTAACACCTCATTGAGTGCAGCACCTAAAATGGCTGGCTCATCGGGTGGTCGACCTGTGTGTGTTGAATGGTAAAGAGGTTTTTTGCGGTGTGTGATTTTTTCTACAGTAAAAACGGGGAAGCTTTCTACTTCGTTGTAGTAACCCGTGTGGTCGCCATAAGGTCCTTCGTCAGCAACATCGTCTGGATAAATAAACCCTTCTAAAATATATTCGGCATTGGCTGGGACAAGTAAATCATGAGATAAGCATTTGGTAACGTGCGTGCGAGATTTTCTCAAGAGTCCTGCAAAAGCATATTCGGACATGCCATTAGGAATAGGCGTAACTGCAGCTAGTGTTGTTTGTGGGTCAGCGCCGATGGCAACGGCAACGGGGAATGGCTTGTCTGGATTCTCTTGTAGCCATAATTGATAGTCTAATGCACCACCGCGGTGAGCTAACCATCGCATAATGAGTTTGTTTTTGCCAATGAGCTGTTGGCGATAAATGCCAAGATTTAATCGTCCTTTGCGAATAGAGTTTGTGACCGTTAGTCCCCAGGTTAGCAGTGGGGCTGCATCACCTGGCCAGCAGGTTTGAATAGGTAAATTGTATAAATTGACATCGTCTTCATTAATAACCACTTCTTGGCAGGTTGCTTTGCGAACGGTTTTTGTTGGCATAGTCATCATGGCTTTTGCCATTGGCCACATGTCTACGGCACCCTTTAGTCCCTTGGGTGGCTCGGGTTCTTTAAGAGAGGCTAATAAATGACCGAGGTCTCGTAATTCCATAACTGAATTTAAGCCAAGTGCTTGGGCAATGCGTTGTTGTGTGCCAAATAAATTGGTTAATACAGGCGTTTCTTGATTGTCGACGTTGGTAAATAGTAGGGCTGGGCCGCCTAGGTCTAACGTGCGCTGGCTTATTTCTGTGATTTCTAGTTTTGATGAAATAGGCTGCTTGATTTCTACTAAGTCATTATTGTCTTTTAGTGTGTCTAAGAATTTGCGCAAGTCTTGCATATTAATAGTGTGTCTTATAGTTGATGGTGGCTTTATATTATCGTGCGTGGTGAAATATGACAATGAGTTCTAGAGGGTTTAATTTGTTTTCTCGGAGGTGCGAAAAAACCTTTTGTGTAAAATCTAATAAAAACAATGGCATTTAAAAAAGATGCAATTTTTTCACAAAAAGTGTTTGACGGAGTGTTTGGTAAATGTATAATACGCACCTCGCCGGGAGACGGCAGCACTTTAACAAAGAGAAAGACGAAATAATTTGTGCG